>JGI24737J22298_10000131_pt1 | contig 23041 bp, 43 predicted proteins | sample KBSCornC3_FD_22298 | JGI IMG/M metagenome (IMG submission 22298) | reverse complement strand
TGGGCGTCCGGATCGGTCGTCTCGTCCCGGTCGGCGCGCGAGCCGAGGCGGCCGCCGCGAGCGAGAGCCGCGGCGCCCGCGAGCAGATGGGCGAACGGGGACGTGCCCGCCGCCTTGGTGGTCTTCGACATGGGTGTCTCCGTCAAATTACTGGATTGTCGCCTGCAGCGCGGCAAAGGCCGCGTCGGGCGCCATCACGGCATCGGCGAGGCCGGCCGTGACGCCGGCGGCGCCCATGAATGTGCCGGCCTGGAAGCCGCGCACCTTGTCTGCGGTGAGGCCGCGAGCGCGGGCCACCGAATCGTAGAAAATCTCGCCCATCGTATCGATCTCGGCCTGGATGGCGGCGAGAGCCTCGTCGGAAAGCGGGATCTCGGAATGCCCGTCCGTTTTCCGGTCGGCGCCGTTCGAGGTGATGAAGCGCACCTTCAGCCCGGATTTGGTGAGCGCGTCCGACATATCGACGTGCATGCAAATGATGCCGATTGAGCCGGTCCCGCCCGTCCGCGGCACGATGATGCGGTCGGCCGCAGATGCGAGCCAATAGGCCGCCGAATAGGCGCTTTCGCTCAAGATCGCCCAACAGGGCTTGTTCCCGCGCAGCTCGAGCTTGGTTTCGAATAGATCCGCGCAGCCGGCGACCTCACCGCCGCCGGAATCATATACTTCAGCAATGGCCCTGACTTCGGGGTCTGCCTGGGCGGTCAGCCAGGCCTGACGAATGCCGTCGTAGCCGGTCATGCCGGAATAGGGGCGCAGCGATCCCAGCTTATGCACCAGCGTCCCGCTGACCGGCACGACCGCGACGCCATTCAAGACATCGTAGCCGGCATCGCTACGCGTGCGACGTGGCGATGCGAACGACGCATCGTCGTCATCATCCCAGGCCACCGGCGTAATGACGCCGCCACCGAGGCGCTCCATACTGGCGATGCCCAGGCGCTCGGCGAGCGCACCCATCGCAATCTCCGCCTTGCGGGGGTGGATGGCGATCGGCGTGTTGAAGAGGCGCGTGGCGAGGTGCGCGAATTGCTGCATCAGGTCGCTTCCGGATCGGTGATGGTCTTGCTCGCGGAATCGCCGGGGGCGATCGTCGCCCAGCTCGGCAACGGCACGCCGGCGTCTTCGAAGCGCTTGATGGTATGCTTGCGGGCGAGGATCATGTCGTCGCCGTCGACGCCCTGCTCGGCACAGAGCTCGTCATAGTCCATCAGGGCACTGTCCATGCCCAGGATCGCGCCCTTCACTTCGTTCACGGGATCGATCCAGCCACGGCCGGGCCCGATCCATTTGGAGCGCGAATACGCGTCGGGGAACTCGAGGAAGTCGGGCGCACCGGCCGGCATCGGCAGGTCGTCGACCTCGTGGGCCTCTTCGACGAAACAGGTGAAGATCGGCTGGCAAAAACCGATTGCGAAGTCGTCGCGGCGCCTGGTCATCGTCTTCCAGAATTCGAGCATCGCGCCGCGCGCGCTCGAATAGTTGACGTCCGACCAGTCGTTGGAGACCTGCTGCGCGGAAAGGCCGGCCGCCGACGCTATGTTGCGCAGGGCCGCTTTCTCGAAAGCAATGAAGTTGCCCGACGGTCGCGCAGCGTTGAGCTGGTTGACCCGCTCGCCCGGGAACAGGGTCGGCATCGCGCCGCCGGCGCCGGGGATCCTGATCGGCTTCTCACCGTGGAAATCCATCCGTGCGGTCTGATAGCCGCCGATCTTCTCGCCGGCGTCGAACACCGATTCGGCAAATTCGGGATCGAACGGGCTTTCGAGCCAGGCGCCGAAGACCGCATTGAGGATCGACGCGTCCAGCTCGGCAACGTCGTAGCGGTAGAGCATCTTCAACCGCTGCACGACCGGCGCCAGGATACCGCTGCCGCCGCGGTGCTGGCCGGCGCGATCGTGGTCGAAGTCGTGGACGATCAGCGGTCGACCATCTTCCGTCTCGCGCTCGATCCGATCCCACCGAACGCTGTCGCCGGCCGACCACCAATCGCCTTGATGGGCGCGGCGGATATGATAGGCGATCGCGGCGCCGTCGCCGTCGACCTCGACGCCGCCACGCAGCTCGTGCGTGTCGAAGCGCATCTGCGGATTCGACAGGCGATCCGGATCGATCAGCTGGATGCAAGTCGCATAGCGCGCGCGGCCGCGGCCGACGCGATCGAGCCGGTATTGCATGTTGGCGATCGCGTCGCCGTCGACCAGCTTATGCCGGAAAGCGACGCGGTATTGCTGGCCGGCCGTCATAGCGCGCTGGACATCGCACCAGCGGCCGCGGCCGTTGGAGAAGGTGCGGTAGCTGGCGTCCAGCGCCTTCGAATATTCGTAGGCCCAGGTGGAGTCGAAACCCTTGATCCCTGTGTGCGTGGCGAGCGCGCGGTAATCGGGCTTAGCGATCGGACGGAAATTCGCGCCGACTGCATTGTCGAGGATCCGCGTGACTGTGCCTGACGCCCAGCCGTCGTTGCGGGTGAGGTCGCGGATTCGCGCGGTGATCGTGTCGCGATAGGGGTTGAGCTCGCCGTCGGCCGACCAGAGGTACGGCTGCCAGTCGGCCATGTGCGAGCCGTAGCGGTCGGCCGCGTCCCAGGGCACATTGCTGAAGCCGGAGCTGAGCGCGCCAGGGCGCGGCCGCGCCGGCGCGCGCTGCATCGGCTGGCCCCGCGCGTCGAGGATCGTCACTTCACCGGGCAAGGTAAATGAGCCTCCGGGCGCGGCGCGGGCCGCGCAGGCCGAGCGCCTGCTGCAGCTGCATGATGAGCGCGGTGCATTCCGCCACAGTGGCGACGCGCCTGGTCACGGACTTCGCGCCGTCGCCTTGGGTGTAGGACAGCTGGACATTCATTTTGCCCATCTGCAGATCGAGCAGCGCGAGCTGGGCCGATGTCAGCGCGGCCGAGAGCTGGTCTCGAGACAATCCGGCGAAGATGCCGGAGGCAGCGCAATCGGTCATGATTTGCCTCCTCTCGCGAGCATCGAGCCCAGCGAGACTTTCTTCGGGGGTGCTTCAGGATCGCCCACGGTGATCTTCACCGCGGGCTGTTCGACAATCGTCGCCGGCACGTTGGCCGACGCCGTCTCGTCCGACGCGTCCTCAAGCGCGGGTTCGGCGTCAGGATCCGGGGTCACCGCGGCGCCGACGTCGTCGGCGCGCTTGTTGAGCTTCATGCTCATGTGCATGAGGCCGTGGAGCGCTGCGTAGGCGTACACCCGGCAGTCGAGCGCTTCGTTGGCGCGCCCGGCGATCAGCTCCCAAACCCGGTACTTTTGCCCGCCACGTTCCTTGACGACGATCCGCTCGGCCGTGAGCTGCTGGAAATAATTGACGTCGCGATCGACCGAGAAGTGCATGTACCCGGTGCCAGGCTTGTCTTTGCCCAGATAGGTCCGGATCGTGTCCTTCGCGGCGTTGACGCCCAGGATGACCGGGCGGAACGTTTGCTTCGACCGCGATCGCGGACGCTTGATCGGCCAGACGGGGTTGCGCAGGCCGTCGCGCGCGCTTTCGCCCTTGATCGCCCAGATGAAGCGCCCGAGCCGAGCCTTCGAGAAGTCGTAGACGGCGTTCGTGTGGTGTCCGCCGGAATCGATGCAGGCCGCGGTGATGGTGAAGGGCCGGCCGTCCGCCCTGGTCCAAACGCGCTGCAGGAATTTGTCGAGCTGATCCTGGATCGGCTTGTCGACGATCTCGCCGTCGATGACCTCATAGGCGATCGACCAGCTTTCTTCGTCGCGACCCCAGCCCACGACCTCGATCTCGATGCGATAGTCCTGGACGTCGATGCCGGCAGTCAGCAGAGCGACGCCGTCGGGCACCTCGGCCGGCCAGACCTCGCGCCTGGCGAGCAGGGTATCGCCGTCGAGCTCCTTGCCGACGTTCTTGCGATAGGGGAGTGCGAGCTGCGTGTTATAAAACACCAGCTTCCCGTCTTCGTCCGTCGCCTCGAGCCACTTTCCCGCGATCTTCGGCGGGGCGTCGTTCGGCCAAGGGCTGTAGAGCTTGCCGGCGTGAAAGCTGGCGTGCTCATTGTTGACGGGCCATTCGCCGCAATGTCGGCAACGCGCCCGATAAACGGCATGGCGCGGACCGGCCCACCAATCCCAAACGACCTCGACCGCGTCGTTGCCGAGGTTGGCAGCCCCGGCGTACGATTCGAGCGGCTTCTGCAGTTCGTCGCAGCATTCGAACGGGCGCGTCTGATGCCACCGGATTGTCGCCAGGGCACGCAGTCGCTGCCCCTCGGTCCAGCCGACGCCGCAACCATCGCAATAAACCCGGGCGGTCTCTGGCCGGTGCGTCTTGTCGTTCTTCCCTTTGCTCCAATGGACGTGATCGAAGAACTCGAGGAACTGGCGGTGACCACAGTCGGGGCAGGCGACGGATGCTCGGCGCTGATCGCCCTGGATGAAGCGGGCGTGGATCTTGCTCTCGCCCGTAATCGTCGGGGAACAGACCGCGACGTTCAACGAATTGTCGAACGTGCCCTGCCGCTCCTCGGCGATCTTGGTTGGGTCGCCTTCCTTAAGCGGCGCGTATTTGTCGACCTCGTCGAGCAGAAGGTCGCGGATCGGCCGGCGCGCCAGGTTGTCCGGGCTGCCGGCGCCGACGATGCCCAGGAAGCCACCGGGAAAGGCCTTGTAATCGATCGTGTCGCCGGAATCGCGCGTCTTCGACGTGCCGATCAGCGCGCGCAACACCGGCGTAGCTTTGACGAAGGGCGCGATGCGCTCCTTCGAAAATTGGTCGGCCGCGTCATCCTTCGGCTGGACGCACAGCATAGGTCCGGGATCGAGATGGGCCCGGAAGCCGATGATGTTCTCGAGCAGCGTCGACTTGAGCAGCTGCGTGGCCACCATCGCCGAGATCTTGCGCACGCCCGGCTCGGTGACGGCTAACATCGGCCCGCGCGCGATCTCGACGCGCGACGTCCGATATCTGCCCGACGTGCTCCCCGCCTCCTTAGCCAGGACACGGAAGCGGTCAGCCCACTCGGGAACGCTTATGCGCGGGGGAGGCGTCCAGCCGCGGCGCGCGGCGCGCCTAAGCCTGTCGGTCTTCGTCAGCTCCAGTAAAGGAGACGTCGGGCTCGCCGAGCTCCTCAAGCTGCTGGTGGACATAGGTTTTCAGAACCTCCGCCACCCTCCCGCCGTCATCGATGCCGAGGTCAGCGGCGATCAGCGGCGCAAATCGGCCCGCCCAGGCATCCCAGGCATCGCGGGCGGCGCGGCGATCGTCGAACAGCACTCGCTCGGCGAGCTCGAGCTCGACCAGCAGCCCCGCGGCCTTTTGCGCCGCGAGAAGGTGCTTCAGCGCGAGGCCGTTTTCCTTGATCGCGGCCGCATCCGCCTTGCTGCGGAATCGGCCATTGAGCAGATCTTCGACGAAGCCTGAATAGAGCTCGGGGTCGATCTCGCCGTCAGCGGCCGCTGCCTCGAGCTCGCCGACCACCTCGTCGACGGCCGCCGCCATGTCTTCGGCATCATCGCCCATGAGGACTTCTCGCCGACCGACATGGTCAGGCGCGCTGACCAGGTCATCGGCTTCCATCCGCTCGATCAGCCGAGCGGCCTCGTTGTAGCCGATCCGCAGCTGGCGCTGCAGCCAGCTAGTCGATGCCTTGCGACTAGTGGCGACCAAGGTCACCGCCGCGCGGTACGTGTGCTCTTCAGCATTGCCCGCAACCGGAGCGGGGTTGCGGGTACCTGAAGCCCGCGCGGGTTGCGGCCTTCGGGTACCGGTTGCTGACGCTGGTTGCGCGTTGGCGGCCTCATCCTTGAAACGGCCGAGCCCTGCGTCGCGCATTCGTGCGTCGGACTTCGCGACGTCGACCTTGTCGCCATCGAGGACGAGCACGCCGCGATCGCGCCACTTCGTCGCCGCCTGTCTCGAGGCGCCGTGTGCTTTTCCGTACGCGCCCAGCGAGAGGAGCGTCATCGGCGCCCTCCCCTACCCCGCAACCGGCAACCGCAACCGGCAACCAACTTTTTCGATTCGTCGCTGGCGCTGTATCGGGGCGCGCAATTACCCACGTGCAAAAAGGGGCCCGGAAGGACCCATTTCTATTTGAGGGCAGTCCAGGGGCCGACATCGGCGCGATGCCAGTCGGCGACGTCGAACTCGATGCGATCGGTCGCGACGTCGTTGCCAATGACGATCGTCCCGAGGCTGTCGGCCGCGACGAGCTGGCCGCCACGGTACGGGCCGAGCTTGGCGGGGCGTGGCGTGCCCGGGGGGCGGCGGTGAAGCCAGAAATGTTCGACCGTCCAACGGCGATCGGAGCGCCATTCGACACTCATGTCGTAGCCGAGGCGCGACGTGATCGCGTCGATAACGTTGACAATCAACCAGGGGATCATTGATCGACCTTCCTTAGCGGGTGCATGACGCGCCAGGCGCACGCCAGCACGAGCAGCGCGATCGCACTGCGTAAGCTACGCGGTGCTGGCGGCGGAGCGGCGCGGGCGTCGTTGATCGCGTCCCGTACGTTGCCGGCGAACAGCGTCACGGGCATGTCGTTGGCAAACGTGAGCAACATGCGCTCGAGCTCTCGATCACGCGCGCCGTCAAAGAATGGGTTCGACAAGCGGCCGTCGACCATTTGTTCGAACCTAGGGACCATCAGGCGGTGACCCGGCCGGTCGCCATGTCGAAGGCGAGCCAGCCGTGCTCGTCGATGAAGTCGAGCGAGCGGTTGATCGACCAGGCCTGCTCTTCGACGATCTGCTCGTAGATCATGGCCAGGCGCCGATCCATGCTGACCGGAACGGGTTCGCTCGGCTTGCTGCGGATCGGCCGGAAGGGCGATAGCACTTCGCGCACGATCAGCGATCGCGGCAAGCCGTCGGGGCCGCTGGCAATATCGGCGCGTGACACCACCAGCAACAGGCCGGCGCGCACCTCGGCGCCGGTCGTTATCGCCGGCCGATCGGGCAGGTTCGCGCCCACGACTAGAAGGCGCCGTTCTGGCCGAGCTCGACCTTGCGGACGGTGCGCCGGCGCAGCTTGGACGGGCCGCGCTCCTTAGCGCGCCGCTCGATCGCGTTGATCGCGCGGGCGACGTCGGCCTGCGTGGCGCGAGGTGCGGTAGCGGCGAAGATCAGCGGCTGCAGGCGGCGCAAGGTCATGTGCATCGTCATCTCCTCGAGGTGGCGATCGCGCGCTGCAGGGCCGCCTCGAAAACGGCACGTGCGTTGCGATCGAGGTACTGGCGGGCACGCGCTTCGAACGGCAGCCGCTTGGGCGCCGGCGTCGTGTCCTCGAATTGAATGAGCAGCTTCAGCGTCGTGCGGGCGCCGCCGATCTTGTCGACGCTTCGGCCCTTTGTGCCGTAGCCAGCTTGGCGCCGGCGCTCGCCAGGGCCGTGGTTGCTGCGCTGCCACACGCCGTTGACGGTGCGGCCGTTCTTGAACGTTACCGGGCCGATGAAAACGTTCGGCTTGGCCTTGAGCGAGGCGAGTTTGCCGCGCGTCAGGTTGTGATACTTGTTCACGCCGACGGCGCGCGGAACGAGCATGCCGCGCTTTGTGCCCAGCGATCGCGGGCCGCCCACGACATAGGGCATCAGGTATCCGGACTGGATATCCTTCGACCTCACGATCGCGATCGGGCGCGACCTGGTCGCGACCTCGATCCGGTAGGCATTCTCGGTGAACGGCGTCGGGCTGTCGAACGTCTCATCGATCAACCCGCGCTCGACAGCGGCAACGCCCTTGGCCAGCTCGTTAAGCGCGAGCGACGTCGCGAACGGCACCTGCCGCGCCTGGAAGTTCGACAGCCCGCGCTTCACCGACGCGATGTTGCCCTGGATCGATAGACCAACGAGCAACGCGCGCCCCTAAATGTGTAGTGCGAGTACACTTTCTGCTTGCGCACCATCTCCGCTGTGTGTAGTGTGTCTACACATCAAGAGGAGAAAGCGAATGCAGATTACTTCCGTCCGTGACCGCCGCATCAAGAAGCTGGTCGACGATCCGACCCGCACCTCGGTGAAGGGCCTGTCGCAGCTGGAGGTCCGCAAGATCTCGGCGATGATCGGCGCGATCGACGTGATGACCCACCCGCTCCAGCTGCTCGCCGTCCCGTCGTGGAAGGCGCATGAGCTGATCCCTGGTCAACCGGGCAAGTGGTCGCTGACGGTCACGGCAAACTTCCGCCTGACCTTCCACGTCGATCTCGACGAACAGGAGGTCCACCTGCTCGACTATGAGGATTATCACTGAGCCAAGCGGCACTGACGAAGCGAAGGGCGGGACCGATCCCGCCCTTTTGCTGTGTGTAGCGCCCGTACACTTTCTGCTTGCAATATGTGTATGAATGCTACACAGTGCTAGCGTGGAGGAATGAACACCGATGACGAGCCAGCACAAGTTCGAAAACGCCGCCGACATGACGGTGACCAAGCGGCCGATGACCGGCCATCCCGGCGCGTTCATTCGCGAGACGCTGCTGCCCGAATACGGCCTGACCGTGAAGGGCGCCGCTGAAAGCATGGGCATCGAGCGGCGCGGACTGATCAATGTTCTGGACGGCAAGAGCGCCGTCAGCCGCGATCTCGCCTATAAGCTGGGCGCGCTGCTCAACGACCAGGTCGCCGACCTGTTGATCGAGTGGCAGCTGAAATGGGATCTGGAGCGCGAACAGGATCTGCGCGCGACGTATCGCGAGAAGATCCAGCGCGTCGCGCCGCGAGCCGAGGCGAACGCCTAGGGCGCCGGATCGTCGGCCGGCAGCGCTGGCGCCGGCGCTTCGGCCGGGAGTTCTTCGAAACGCAGCGACCGAGTGCTGGTGATGTAGAAGCTGCGCGAGCTGTTAGCCGGCACTTCCTCGACTGTCATCGTGCTCGAGCGCCACGTTTGTTCGACGCCGCCGCTGGTGTGAGTGCCGGTCACGTCATCGCTCGTGGTGACCTTGACCGGCCAATCGTGCGTCTCGACGGTGATGGTCGTGGTCATTGCGCGGCGGCCTGATCGTCGACCGGCGCCGGCGCGGTGGGCAGAACGGGTTCAAGAGCCTGGCTCGCCGCCTCGGTCCGTGGCAGCGAAGACTTCAGCGCGGCGACGATCGCGGCCTTGCCCTGACGATCGGCGATCTCGGCGCGGATCTCCGCGATATCGACTTCGTCATGCTCGCGGATCGTGACGATGTCCGCCTCGAGCGCGAGGACGTCCTCGTCGTGCTGAGCCAGGAAGGTCTCGAGCTTCTGGTCCAGATGCTGGACGAACGCGACGATCGAATCAGCGCTGCGGGCCACGAAGGCCAGCAGAATTTTGGTGATCATAGTGGTCTCCCCGGATTTTGGCCGCCGGCTATTCGGCGACCGTCAGAAAATCGATGGTGACGATCTCGCGGCCGCGCTGGTCGCTCGCATGCTCGACGACGTCGGCGCTCGCGAGGAACTGTCCCGACATCGGCGGATCGAATTCAGACATCCCCGCCAGCCATGCGTCGAAAACCGGCGAGCTGTCCGCCCCGATTACTGCCTGATGGCGCGACCCGACGAACAACGATGACGCCCAAGGCTTGGAGACGCTGCCGGCGACGCATAGCTCGAAGCCTGCAGCTTTAGCCGAGGCGACCAGGCCGCGCCGTAACTGACTGAAGTCGGCCGCCGCGTCGGTCATTCGGCCGGCAGCACCTGCTTGAGTTCGCCGGCGGCAGTGCCATCCTCGGCCGCGTCGACGAAGAATTGTTCGTTCTGCGTGATTGAAAAGCCCAGATCCTTCAGCGTGGTGATATCGGTGAGGATCGTCACTGCCTCTGCGTCAGGCGCGAGGCCTTCGGAGGCCGGTTCGGGCGTGCTCTTGAGCAGCTTCAGGATCCCGGGTTTGTCGGGCGCATAGGTGACGCGCACTAGGCGCTCACCGAAGCCGTGCGCCTTCAGTGCGACGACGGCGTCGGCATCCTTGCCGTTGGCGAACTTGACGCTCTCGGGCGGAAGGCGATAGCCGATCGTGCAGCCGCCCAGGTCAAGCGACTTGCGCTTTCCGCCGGTCAGCTCTTCGTAATTGGCCTCCCACCATGGCTTCAGCTGCTTTGCCGCATCCTTCAGGGACGCGACCAGTGGCACCAGCTCGGCGTCGGCTTTTGCGTCGATTTGGGCGATTGCGTCTGCTCTGGCGGCCTCGATCAGGGCGATCTGAGCGCTATCGCGCGCGTAGCCCTCGAGCACGGCGATCGCCTGCTCCTTGGTTTGCGGCGCGCGCTGCGCGGCCGACTTCAAACGGGCCATCAGGGCCTCCGTTGCTCGATCGACGGGTCGATCGCTGAAAGGCGGGCGAGTTGCCGATTGGTTTCGGGCGGCAGGCTGGTGTCGACATAGTCTTCGCCGCAGAGCGCGCGGTATACGCTTTGGAGCCAGGTACGATCGACGACCGCCGTTGGGCCCTCGCCTTCGAAGGCGGAGGCGCGCAGCGCCCTCATGTCGATCGCTGCGGCCATCACCAGCCCGCCCGTTGACGGCCGTTCGGGAACGTCTTGATCTCGAGCGGCGGATTGACCGGCCGGGCGTTCCGGCCGCGAAAGGGGGCGACAAGCGCGGAGGCGATGCGCTGCGCGCGTTCCTCTAGGTCGTGATGGCGGAGTTGGTTGCCCGGGCGGCCCAGCCGTGCGTCGGCGATCAGCCGGTCGAGATCGGCGCTGGCGCGCTCGAGCTCGTCGGCAATGCTGATGGAGGGCTGGGCCATGAAGGGAGCTCCAGAAACGACAAAGCCCGCCGCCCTCGGGGATGGGCTGGCGGGCTTCGGACGCACTTGTCGCGGGGTCGATTTGGCCCGTTTAGTGGGCAAATTCGATGGTCTATTTTGTCAGGAAGCGATTCTTCCCAGTTTCGCCACGCCACGGAGGCGCAATTGTTTCCAGGTCAACTCAGGATGCCGGCCTGGGCGGCCACCAGCGTGGCCAAGTCGATCTCCTTGCAGACGCGCCCGATGATCTTGGGCCATAGATCCAGGGCTTCGATCAGCAGCTTTTTCAGGCGGCGGTTATCCATGCGGTATCGCCGCGCCACGTCGGTCAGCTTCATGTCCTCGACGATCAGCTCGTGTAGCGGCAAGATCACCTTGATCAGCTGGGCCCGCCATTCAGAATAGGCTCGCTCGCGTCGCACCGCGCCGAGCTGCTCGCGCAACGCGGCATCCCCATCCTGGGCGCGATCGACCCGGACTTCGTAGCTGCAAGTCCTGACACCGATGCCCCGCACGATACGCTCGGCCGTGTCGGCAATCGATTCGGCACATGCCTTTTGTTCTGGCGTGATGTCGCCGTTAAGCAGCAGCCGCTGCATCGAGCCGTCGCTAAATTTGGCGAGCGTCTGCGGCGTGCCGGCGCCAGGATTGTCCTCGCGAAGGGCAACCTGCTCTTCAATGCCCGGCTCGAGAACGACACGGTTAGCTTTGACGCCCTTGCGCCGGCGCGAAGTCTGCGACTTCGGCCGCGGCTGGCCGAGCACCAGGTGCTTGAACCGTTGTGCCTCGTGCCGCTGCCGCGCTGCGGCGTCGAACCCTCTTGACGGATTAGCCCCGTGATCGCCGCTGGCCGGCGCGCCGCCTATGTCCATTGTGATTGTCCCCGATCTCGACGTCGGGAATATGATTGAGTTCGGCCAACATCGGCATGGTCGAATTTGTCAGAATTCGCTGCGGCGGAAACAGGCGGCCGAGCTCGTGTGACCAGCCAAGCTCGCGAAGACGGCGTAGCGCATCGCTCTCACTGAAGCGATCGGCGAGATCGGGAAGCAGGATGCCCCTGGCCCCGCCGGTGAGCACGACTTCGCCGGCGCGTCCCAACTGCTGCACGATGACACGCACCCGCTCTCGATTGGTGCCCAACTCGGCCGCGATCTCACCGTAACTCGGCGACGATCCGAATTCGGCCCAGTATCGTTTAATGAATTCCAGTGTCAGCCGCTTCAGGTTCGAAGACGTCGGCGACAAACGCAGCGCAGTTGCCATGGCGGATAAACCCCAACCCCAAGGGGAACATACGGGGAAAGTTCCAACATCGCCATAACCGGCGGAATGATCGCGATCGCTATCGCGGCTATTTCTTGCGGGGCCTACGGCTGAAGCCCTTGGGCTCATTCTTTGCGGCGATATCGGCACGGTCGGCCATACTACGCGCGACATGGAGCAGCGCAGCCCGGTCGGCTGGGCTCATTGCTCGATAAAAGTCGATCAGGGCATCCTCTTCCTGGTTCAACTCCATCGCCAGCCGGCAGCTCGAAATGTCGAAAACGTAAGCGACCGGCACAGCCCCCAAAGCGTTCTCGCCCGACACCACCGCGCGGGCGGCGGGAATATGCGATGATAGAGCAAGGAGTTACACTGCCAATCGTATCCAAATTGGACACAATAGCTGCCGTTAATCGCCGTCGCAGATCGGCGTGCCGGCGCAGGCCGGCAAGATTTTAGGCGAAAGCCGATTCGGACGCCCTGAGCGGCTCGCCGCCCATCGATCGGGCCACGTGCATGAGCGATCGTCGGCTCGCGTCGTCCATGGCGTTATACAGCTCGAGAAGCTCGCGCTGGTCTGCGCTGAGCTGGGGCACAGGCGGTGAGCCCTCCTGTGGATCCTCGGTCTCGCCGGTTAGATATTCGGCCGTCGTGCCCAATTCGCGCGCCAATTTATGAAGGTAAGACGAGCCGTTTGGATCGTTATTCGCGAGCTTCGCGATTGCGCCTTGGGTAACACCGACGCGGCGCGCCAGCTCAGACTGGGTAATATTTAGCGCCGCAATGCGCGCTCTGACGCGGGCGCTAATGATCATAACGAGTAGGATATTCCACTAGGCATATTCCGCCATCGTACTTTCGGATTGACTCGGCTCATTCCGTCGGGAATATTCCGCGCGTAATGATGACCGGCACGACTTTGGATGATTCGATCGACTCGCTGCGCCGCGCCGTAAAGGTCGCCGGTTCTCAGCTCGCGTTCGCTGGAATCATTGGCGTCACTCAGAGCGCCGTGTCGAAAATGCTGGCGGCCAATCGGCCCTTGGATGGCGATTACGTCCTCGCCGCGGAACGCGGCACGGGCATTTCGCGACACGACCTGCGTCCCGATCTCTATCCGCGGGACGATAGCGGCGAATCGGACAACACGCCGTTGGCCGCTCGCGCGGACAATCACCGCGGCGCAGGCATGGCCCCAATGGATCCGCTGCCATGATGGCGCGGTCAACCCTCTCAGCCCGGGCTGCCGCCTGCCCGGACCCGCGCTCGCGCAACGGCACGGGACCCTTAGGCGGCCGGGCGCGCCGTCTGTCCTGGTATGGCGCGCCCGTCTCGGGCTCATCCCCCTTCCCCCGCTTCGGCCGTCGGCAAACCGGCCGTGGCCTGGGCACCGTCGCGCCCATGTTCGATGCGCGGTTCCCTAGGAGCCTGGGCGCCGGTCGTCTTTATCGATCGGCGCCCATTTTCGAGATCAGCTCACGCGTCGCTCGGACGCGGGGCGCCGCCGGCGGTTCCCCCATGACCCAGACGGCCGCCGGCGGCGAATGTTTGATGGGAGCGCGCTCGTGACCAAGGAGCGCGATCCCGGCACCATGGAGGATGCGCTGCTTCGCGTCCTCGGCAAGCTTGGCATGGATGAGGCCTGCGCCGCAACTGGGCGCCAGCATCATTATCTCCGCGCCGTTTCCGACCCCGACAAGCCGACGCAGACCCTCACCGTTCCGGACATGCTCGCGCTCGACCAGGCGTACATCGCAGTCGGCGGCATCGGGGCGCCCTTGTGGGAAACCGCCGGACGGCTGCTCAAGGCACGCTGCACCACGCAGTTCGCCGACGCGGCCGCCCTAGGCCAGGTCGGCAAGGAAATGGTCCGTGAGGGCGGCGAAGCGTTCGCCGCCATGTTCGACGTGACTCAGCCCGGCGGCGGCGAACGTCACGCCAGGCGCAAGGCGCTCAAGGAGCTCACCGATCTGCAGCTGAAAGTCAGCGAGGCGATCGGCGTGCTGACCCTCTCGTTGACCGAGGAGGCGCAGAAGCCGCCCTGAGGCGGCGCGTTCCACCAGTGAACCAACCGAACAACCGGCCCGGCGGCAATTCCCTGACCGCCGGGGGCGGATTTCTGCTGCCCGAGGACTTCGACGTGACCGCACCGCTCCTACCCGGCGCCTATCTGAAGATGCGACGCATCGCCGCCGGCCTGACGCCGGCCGATATCGCCGAGCAGTTCATCACGACGCCCTATCGCCTCGAGGAGCGCGGCCGCGCGCAGTGGATCGAGCTTATTGAGGCGGACGCCCAGCCGGCCGACGTCTCGTTGCTCGTCGCGCTGAAGCGCCTGTTTCCGTTCGATCTCGATGTCGTGATCAAGCTTGAGCGCATCGCCCAGGGGTCGGGCGAGGCGCCGCCGGCGATCTGCCGCTATTGCGGCTGCAGTTGGGAAGATCCGTGCGACGATGGCGGCCGGCCTTGCGCCTGGGCCGCTCCGCACCTTTGCACCGCGTGCGTCGGCAAGGACACGGCGCCGGCGCTCGAGGCGGCCGCGTGACCGCCCGCAGCTATCTTCGCGCGATGGCGATCGCCGCCGCGCTGATCGGCGCCGGCTTCGCCGCAGTTGCCGTACGCCTGCCGACCCTCGCGCTGCTCTGCAGCCTCGTCGCGATGGGAATCACCATGACTGCCCTCGTCTGGCTGCTTCGCAAGGAGGAACGCCGTTGATGCACGATCATCCCAGGGGCGGCATGCCCTATCACCCGGTTGGCTGCCGCTGTCGCAGCTGCACGCCGGCCGGGCCCGGTATGCGCCTGTCGCCGGCCAACTTCGTCGCTTCGGCCGCGCTGGCAGGCTTCGGCGTCGCGATCACGGCGATCGAGATCTACGCCGCCCTGACCGGCGCACCTGGCATTGGGGTCATTTTCCGGTGACGCCGTCAATGACCCCATCGGCGATCGTGTCGCTCGTCCGTGCCGAGCTCGAAAAGCTCGATCACGACTGCGGTGCATGCGACCAAACCAGCGCCTGGTTTAAGGCAAGGCGGTCCCTCATCGAAAAGATGGGACAGCGCATAGCCAACGTTACAGGCGCCAAGGTCAGGGAGCGTTGGGACGGGAGCAATGTGCGCATTGGTGGCTTCGCCGCCTCGTCGACGTCGGGTCTCGATAACGCGCTGCGGAACTGGCTGAGGGCCGCGGAAAAGCGGGGTTTTGGCGCATGAGCGGCCCGCGTATCCTGACGGACGCGCAGCTCGACGAAATGTGCGAGCTGCGCGAAGCCGGAAAGACCGTCCGCCAGATCGTGCGCCATTTCGCCCGTCAGGGGATCAAGGTTTCCGGCGGCTCGATCGACTGGCAGTGCCTACGCCTGGGCGCCTTTCGGCCCGGCATCAGCTTGCCCGGTCTATATGCGGCGCGGCCCTGTCGCCGCGCATCGGGCGAGGTGAAGCCATTCACGCCCGCCGAGGACCGTCAACTCCTGGCGATGCGCAAGGCGAACGCGAAATATGCCGAGATCGCGCGGCGCATCGGCCGGCGCGAAAACAGCGTGCGCGGTCGCATCCTGACGCTCGCAAGATACGAAGCACTCGAGGCGCTTCCGCCGGAGCTCGCCAACCTATGAGCGCCGAGCCCCATCCTTCAGCGGTCGTCCCTCGCCACGTCTATAACACCGCGCTGCGCGCCGCGATCTTCGAAGCGACCCAAGGCACAGCGGTTGTCACGATCGCCGACCTGCGCCGCCTGCTGCCGCACCACTTCGACTTGCCAATGCCTGGCGGGCCAGCCTTGGCGAAAATCCTGCAGACGATTGGCTGGCGCAAGGTCACGACCGCCTCGGGCCCGGCGTTCGCGTGCCCGAAGCCGACGGCCGCGATCGGGATGCTCAACTGATGCCCGTCGGCGCCGAGACATACGTCGACGAAGACGGCGCCACCATCACGGTCACGGCGAATCCGGGCTATCTCCCGGACGAGGCCCGAGGCCGCCAAGTGTATGTCATATGGGAGCGCGATCGGCACCGCGATCGCGTCACCGCGCGCCGCCTCCCGGCCGACCCGCCGACCAATTGGGCGATCACCGGCCAATCCTACGACATCGCCTTTTACGGGCTCGCGTCATGACGTGCCACCACGTCAACCTCGGCGGTACCGCCGCGATCGTCTGCACGCCGACCCGGCGCTGCAAATGCGGCAGGCGCGCGACGCTGGAATGCGATTGGAAGGTCCCGGGTCGCAAGAGCGGCACCTGCGATGCGCGGATCTGCTCGAGCTGCGCGACGTCGCCGGCGCCGGACAAGGATCTGTGCCCCACGCACGCTGCTGAGTTCGAGCAGTGGAAGGCGGCGCGCCAATGATGATCGCCGGCCCCTGCCCGGAATGGAAAGGCGCAACCCTGCGCGTCCTGGTCCGCAAATATTCGAATGGGGGCTCTTGCCTCGAGCGGGCCCTAGCCGAGGCGTTGGACCTCGGTTTCGCCGCCGGTCACGCGACCGGTTCCGGGGACGGCGCCGCCGTCCCCTTCCCCGCATCCGACCATCCTTCGGAGAGACCCCATGCATAGCACGACGCTACGCGTAGACCAGCTTCGCCTGTCACCCTTCAACGTTCGCAAGAAGCTGCACACCGACGAAAAGTTGACGACGATCGGCGAGTCGATCGTCGCCGAGGGCCTGCATCACCCGCTCCAGGTCCACCCAATGAAGGGCAACAAGAAGCTGTTCGGCATCTTCGCGGGTGGCGGCCGGTACCGCGCGATCTCCAAGATGATCGAGGCCGGCCGGCTGCCCGACGATTACGAGATCCGCGTCAGCATTTTCGAGGATATCCCGAGCGGCCAGCTGGTCATCCGCTCGATCGTCGAGAACGACGTCCGCTACAATCTGCGCGACTTCGAAACCTATGCCGGCATCGCGTCCGCCCATGCCCTGGGCGAAAGCACCGACGCGATTGCCGAGGGCCTGGGGCGCGAGCCGATCGAGATCCTGCGCTGGCTGCGCATCGGCCAGTTGGCCAAACCGGTGTTCGAGGCCTTCGCCAACGGCGCCCTCACCCTCGACCAGGCCAAGGCCTATGGCGCCACCGAAGACCACACGCTGCAGGCCGCGGCGTTCGAGGCGCTGCGTCACTTGCCGGACACCCACAAGCGGCCGTCAGACATCCGCGCCTGGATGAACTTCAACGACCCGGTCACCGAGCGCGAGCTCGCCTATGTCGGCGAGCAGAGGTACCTGGACGCGGGCGGCAAGCTGCAGCTGGATCTGTTCTCCAGCGACGATGAGCGCCGGCGCAAGATCTTACATCCGCAGATGCTGCGACAGCTGTTCGACGAAAAGGTCCAGGCGCTGAAGGAGGATCTGCGCGCACGCGCCGGCCGCGAGGATCTCCGGTTCGTGGCCAGGCCGCCGCAAACCGACTTCGACACGAACGACGTGCACCTGGCGGTGCTGCCTAAGGATGGGCCGGTCGGTTCGATCGTGCTGCCCGAGGGCAAGGTCGTCGCGCATATCGAGATCGGCCAGGCCGGCGACGTCGAGGTTACCTGGTGGTGGGAGAGCCGCGCCGCGAAATACGGCAACGAGCGTCCGGTCGCGCGGCCGAAGTCGCTCCGGCCCGAGCCGCCAGCGGCGCAACAGCTGGCCGCGGGGCACTCGGCCGAGCCGCCGGCGACGTCGGCCGACGCGATCAGTCAGGACTCGATCGAGATCCTGCGATCGGTACGGCGCGCCATCCTGCGCGCCGCGCTGGTCAACGAAGCGCGCCACGGCAGCCGCGCGATCGCGGTCGACTGGATCGTGTTCGCCCAGCTGCGTAGGCTGATCATGCCTGGCCAGGTGCCATCAGAGATAGGTGCCATCACGCCGGCGCTGATGACGGGCCCCGAGACGGCGCGCGAGTTCATCGCCTCGATGCCAGCAAGCAAGGTGTGGGGCGACGCGCTGGCGACGCTGAGCGCCCGGCCGGTCCTGTCAGACGACAACACGGTGCGGGCTTTCCTGGCGTTCGTAGGCGAGCCGCAAGAGACCAAGGATCTCGCCGCGGCGATCGTCGCCGGCCTGACGCTCGATCGCTCGCTTAACAACGACGACTATGCCGTTGCCACGCACGACGAATTGGCGTTCCTCTGCGGCATCCAGAGCGACGGCGATGTCCGCGAGTACTGGACGCCGACCGAGAAGCTGCTCGATCGACTGCCGGTCGAGCAGCGGCTGGCGATCGCCGAACCGTTCGTCGAGGCGGCCGCGTTCGGCCCCTGGTCGCGCCTGAAGCCGCGCGAGGTCACGCGCGAGGTCCTCGCGGTCGTTCTCGGCGCCAGCGCCTCGCTGCGCGCATCGATGCGCGAGGCCGCGTCGACATGGGTCCACCCGCTGCTGCGCTTCAGGCCGGGCACGTCGGCCGACGTCGACGTCGCACGCGAAGTGGAGGCGGCGGAATGACCAGCGACGTCATCCGCCGCGATCTCGAGCGGAAGCTTATGCAGAACTGGGAAAGCTTCATCGAGCGCGAGATCAACATTGCGAGCCAGGTCCTGCCCCCGGCCGACCTGGCCACGATGCTGCTCGGCCTGGCCTGCACCGCGGTATGCACGACAGGCGCCACCGTCGGGAACATGGTCGCTCAAGCTGGCGGTGACCCCGGCGTGATCTACGATATGACCGTCACGGAGATCGCATCGCGCGCGCTCAGCAAGAAGGGCGCGGCGCTCGACCGCATCGCGCGTGAACGGAAAGCTCGCTCATGACGGGCGCGGGCACTATTCCCTTCGATCCCGCGCGCCTGACAGAGCTCGGCCGGCTCGCCGCCGAAGTGCGCGCAATGTCGGCGCCGCCAATGCTCGAGCATCCCGTAGTCGTCGACGACAAAGGCTACGCGTGGATCCAATTTAAGGGCATCGCCGACGGGGAGCCGATCGGCAGTTACCTCCACACCGGCTGGCGCCTGGTCTGGGCTCCGCTGATCCAGCTCGACGCTGTGATGCTTGCGCTTTGGGGTGGCCCCTCGGCCGAGTCTGGGTTCGAAGAAGAAGCTGTGGCCGCGGTGCTCACGCGGGAACAGCTGCGCCGGCACATTGCGGATCTCCAGGCGATCGAGGCAGCGCTATGAAAGAAGCGCTGGCTACGGTCGCCCTCATCGCCGTCATTTTGCTTGGTAGCGCTGTTATGACGTTCGCGGTCGTTTTGGGCATCCAGTTCGGCATGCGACCCGGTCGTCGGCTGTGCCCGCGCTGTGGTGATCCTATCGGGCCCGACCAGGTCCGCGGCGACATCTGCCACTCATGCCTGGCCAAATGGCCGTGGCCGTCATGAGCGCGATCCTAGACACCGCGAAGCTGATCCTGGGCCAGCCCGGCTCAGGCAAGACCGTGACCGCCAAAGACGAGGTTGCGCAGCTGCTCGAGCAACGCCGGCACGTCGCGATCGTCGATCCGACGGGCGTCTGGTGGGGCATGCGGTCGAACGCCGCGGGCGACGGTCCCGGCTTCACGCTGCCGATTTTCGGGGGCATGCACGGCGACGTCGAGATCCGGCCAGACCAGGGCGCGGCGATCGCGCGCATCATCCTCGGCACAGACACTGGAAAGCCGACCTCGGCGATTGTCGACCTGGAGGCGATCGACAACAGCCGAGATTGGCGCCGCTTCGTGCATGACTTCATCGCCGAGCTGCGCCGCGGCGTGCGCGGCAACTTCCACCTGGTCGTCGACGAGGCCGACGAGTTCGCCCAGCAGCAGCCGGCCGACGAGATCGCATTCCAGCTGCGCGAGAACATGGTCTGGATGGCGAAGCGCGGCCGCGTGCGCGGATTCGTCCCGACCTATATCACTCAACGTACCGCGGAGATCGCCAACGCGGTCATCAGTCCGGCGCAGACGATCATCGCGCACCAGCTGATGCTCCCGGCCGATCAGAAGGCGATCGACAACTACCTGAAGGGGCACGCTTCGGCCGAGACGCGGAAAGCGGTCATGTCGTCACTGGCCGAGCTCGAGATCGGGGAGCGCTGGGTCTACTCACCGCGGCTGAAGGTCCTCGATCGCGGCTTCACGCCCGCGCTGACCACGTTCGACAGCTCACGGACGCCCGCGCCTGGCGAGATCCTGGTACCGCCGCGGACCTTTGCCCAGCTCGACGTGTCCGCGATCCGGCGAGCATTGGCAGCGCCGGCAGCAACCGATCAGGGCTCGAAGACCAGAAAGCCAGAAAGCCAGAATTCTGGATCGGACAACGATCGCGAATTTGCGCGGGTGATCGCCGAACTTGATCCTGAAGCAATCGTGCGTCGGGACCATCGCATTGCGGATCTCGAGGCCGCTAATGCCCTGCTGACCGCGACAGCCGAGGAGCTGGGCAAAGAAAAGGCGCATGCGGTACGCCGCCTGAGCACGCTGGGCGCCGCGATCGACGCGGCCATCAATGACCTTCAGGCCGCGCGTCGACGGCTCGATCGCGACCTGAATATGCATTCCAGCAATGCAAATATGCATCCGGCGGATGCAGAATCGGCTGAGAGCGCGCCATCGCCGGCAGCCCCTGCCAGGCCGCGCGGCGATGACGCGCCCGAGCGGCCGGCCCCACAAGGGGGGATTGGGGTGCCCCCGCTCGGCGCCACAGCGCACGACGGCGAAGAGCGTTCCGAAGGCAGCCGCGAATATCGGGCGCTCAGTGTTCTAGCTGCGATAGCGCCGGCCGGAATGACCGAGGCGGCCTGGGCAGCGCGGGCCGGCTATGCTCGTAAGGGCGGCGCCTGGTTACGGCGGCGCAAGCGCCATAGCGATGCCGGCCTGATCGAGCTGCGCGACGGCCGATGGTACGCCACCGCGGCCGGCATTGAGGCGGCTGGCGCCGAGATTCCCGACATGCCGGCGCCGGGCCCCGGCCTGGTCAAATGGTGGAGCGACCGCGCGAGCTCGCGGGCGGCCTCGCGGGCTCTGCAGCTGCTCGGCGCCGTCCATCCCCGCGCCCTTACCCGCGACGCGATCGCCGCCGAGCTCGGCATGGCGCCGAAGGGTGGCGCGTTCCTGCGCGCCCTCACCGAACTGAAGGCGGCCGACCTGGTCGTCGAAACCAAGAAGCGGCTGTCGGCCGCGCCCGAACTGATGGGAGAGAGTTGATGCGCGAGGACATTCACTACGCGCTTGCACTTGTCGGCGAAGAAACGAGCGAATGCGGAGTCATAGTCGGCAAGGCTATGAGGTTCGGTCTTGACGCGAGCGGCCCGCCAGGGCCGCCTTATCATGGATCTTGCGCCCGCGAACTGCTCCCCATTGAGGCAGGCGATGTGCTGGCGGCGTTCCGCTACTCGGCCTTGTGCGGGATCCTCGACCTGGCCGAGGTCGAACGCTTCGCCGATGCGAAGCTACAGCGCCTGCTAGACCCTTCGAGCCGCGATGCTCAGGGCATCCGGCTAGCCCCCGAACCCGGCACGGGGCGGTACCTGTGAGCGCGGCCGGCGAACGGGCCCAGGGCCGCCCGAGCGATCGCGACCGCTTCCTGCGCATCGATGACGTGATCGCCACCACCGCCCTGTCGCGGCGGACAATCTACCGCATGATCCGGGAGGGCGAGTTTCCCGCCCAGCACCGCTTGAGCAAGCGGGCCGTCGGATGGTGGCAGGGCGCCGTCGACGATTGGCTTCAGTCCCGGCTCAACCCGCCTGGGAAGGCCTGAAACCCACCCCGCGCCGGGGGCACCGGTGGCGGGGGCATCGCACATTCAATCAGTCGAAAGAGGCGTAAAATGAGGGGGATAATCATGTCGATCCATTGGGGAGCTCCCCTGCCACTCTTCCTCTTCCGCCGGATAATCCCGCTCGCGTTCGATCGCGGCGAGGATGCGGATAGTGGCGTGATCGAGTTCCATGGGCCCTCCCTGATCTGATATGTTGGGCGGCGAACGCAGGCGGGAACGCTCGCGATCCCTCGGAAAATGGTTAATCGCGACGAACGGTTGGTCGCGGCAACGCGCCGATTCCCGGTCTAGCGCGAACGCTTGCCTTCCGTCCGGCGCGGCGCTATTTCCACCTCAATCCGAAATCGGGATTGATTGTCGTCCGTGCCCCTTGAGGGACCGGGCGGCGGTCCTATGTCCCCAAACTCGGCAACGATTATTAGGTTCAGGCACGTGGCGAAAACGTCCCCCATGGAATTCATCCGGCAGGTCCAGGCCGAAACGCGCAAGGTCGTGTGGCCGACGCGTCGCGAGACGGTCATGACCGGGGTGATGGTGATGATCATGACGATCATCCTGGCGGTGTTCTTCTTCGCCATCGACAAGGTATTCGACATGGGCGTCGAGTTCCTGCTGAGCCTCGCGAAATAAGGTTTCCCATGGCACGCTGGTACATCATCCACGCTTATTCGGGCTTCGAGGGCAAGGTTCGCGACGCGATCCTGTCGGAAGCGAACCGCATGGGCCTCGAGCAACTGGTCGAACAGATCGAGGTCCCGACCGAGACGATCACCGAGGCGCGCCGCGGCAAGAAGATCCAGGTCGAGCGCAAATTTATGCCCGGCTATGTGCTGGCCAAGCTCGCAATGAACGACGACGTCTATCACCTGGTCAAGAACACGCCCAAGGTAACCGGCTTCCTCGGCCCGAACGGCAAGCCCCAGGCGATCAGCGACGCCGAAGCCGCGCGCATGCTCAACAGCAAGGAAGAGGCCGCTGCCTCCGCCCCGCGCCAGCAGGTCAAGGTCGATTACGAGATCGGCGATTCGGTCAAGGTGCTCGACGGCCCGTTCGCGTCGTTCAACGGCGTGGTCGAGGAGCTCGACTTCGACAAGTCGAAGGTCAAGGTCTCGGTGTCGATCTTCGGGCGTGCGACGCCGGTGGAACTGGATTTCGAGCAGGTCGAAAGAAGCAAGTAAGGCGAAGCCGGACTTGCTGTCCGCACGCAAATAGCAGCGCTATTTGCGAGACGGCTGAGACCGGCCGGCAGGCGCGCGGAGCGCGACCTGTCCGACGACGCGGGATTTACTCCCGCGTCGGTCCGCCGTTTCTAATCCTGACATCTCCACAATAGGACACCCGCGCGGTGTCGGCGCTTTTCGCCCTCTCCCCTCCGGGGAGAGGGCAGACGACCCGGCGTAAGCCGGGGACACGTCGGG
>JGI24737J22298_10000126_pt1 | contig 23302 bp, 31 predicted proteins | sample KBSCornC3_FD_22298 | JGI IMG/M metagenome (IMG submission 22298) | reverse complement strand
CTTACCAGTGATCGTAACGGGCCCCGCCACTACGTAGGTAGACGCAAACGTGACCTGACCCGACAGGTAATCGACCGAGACAACGTCAGCCGTGTGGTCAACAGCATTGTCGAATACCTGAACCACGGTATTGTAGTCAATGATGCGCTTGGCGGTATTGGTGACCTGATAGGTCTTGCCCGACACCAAGCTCATAGCCTCAGCCGTCATGGTGGTCGGGGTGCCTGCCTGCTTCAGGTTGGCGATGTAGCCCTGGATACCCTTGAAAAAGGCATTGGACGTCACCGTCCACTGACCAATCGACACGTCCTGCGACTGGAAGGTCTGGCCAAACACCGTATCGGTATTGGTTGCCAGCTCTTCACGGTAATCGCCCGTCGAGCCCGGGAGCGTCAGGTACGTTACCTCGTTGTCGATCGAGATCTGGATCTTCTTGGCTGCCATCTAATCCTCCTCAGGCCTAAGCCGATTGCCGGTTGGGTGTGGGGTCCGGCCCAACCCAGATCAAGTACGTATGGGACCAATTCGGACGGTCCTTATCGTCATTCCCAAGAGGAACAGGCTGTGAACGCTCAGATACACCCCACAACTCCAAGAACTCTGCCGGAGCATTCTGCATCCCTAGACACAGTGTGCGGATGAGCTGTATCTGGCAGTAAGCATCCTTATAGGAGGCGGCCCCCTTATTACCTCGCACCAGTACCTGGACACCCACCTGGTCAATACTGATCGAGGGGAATCCCGGAGGGCCTGAGGTATCAATGAAGGTTACGCACTGATCAGGCGCATCAGGTTGGTTACCCACGAAATAGGGCCACCCAGAGGCACCACCAATGATGTTGTTGGCCTCCACATAGTCGGCCAGGAGGTCTGCAGGAGACTTGGCTGAGAGTTGGCCCATGTTATAGACCCACCTTCGCTTTGATAGACCCGGCAATCCTGTCCAGCAGGTTGCGCGAGTCCTCGTCGATAGCGACCTCTAGGAATTTATAGCGGGTGGGGGGCGTATGGTAGTGAGGCATCTCATGCACAAACAGTGCATAAGGGGCCTGTCCATCCTTACCGTAGCCGATCTCGACCTTAGTACTGGAACGCCCCTTCTCAACGATCTCTACATAGGCCGAATCATGCAGTTCACCTGTTGCGTAGGGAACATACTTCTGGGATAATTCCAGAGTAGGCCTCAGCGCTTCCAGCATGGCCTCAGGCATGATAGTGCCCTGCATAAGGCTCATGAAGTGCTTAAACTGCCCCAACACGTCCTGAAAACCCGCACGGGCATCCTTCTGCAGACTGCCGTAGCCAGCAGGCGTTGGAAGACGTGTGTTGAAGGGAAAAGCTGCCATCAGAGGTACGCCTGGTTCTGTTCGGCCAGCGACCTCAAATCGGGTGAGACCTCGAAACCTTGGATCTCACGGGAATCTTCTGGGGGTGTGGCACTTCCAGTGAGATCCCCAAGGACCAAACGCCCTTGGATAGCTACCTTCTGGTTAAGAAAGACCCGGGTCGTGGAGGTAACGATGTCACCCTGAGCATTACGGACTTGCGTCTCGTGCTCCTCCCAGCGACCGCGCAGCTTGACAGGTGCCTCAAAGCCCTCTTGGCCGTACCGATTCGGAGCAGACGTGGGGGCCCAGTAGGTAACATCTTGCCGCAGGTTACGGTCGATGAAACTCACTTTAGCCCCCAGAAGTCGCGGTTGAACAGGTGTCAGGGATACTAACTACACGGAATTCTGCCTTTGCAGCAGGATTGGCCATAGCGGCCAGGGTTCCCGACGTGTCAAAAGCGATTGCCTGTTGTCCATAACGGGTAGACGCAAAGCCTACACCGTTAATAAGCTGGTACCTCTCTTCAGAATAGCCAGCTCTTTGTAGGGTGAGCCCCCCGTGTTCAATGGCTACTGTGAAGAAATGTGCCGCAAGGTTCAGTTCGATCATCTTGAGCCTGGCAGGTGTAAGATTAGAAGCTGCCAGGTCTTCTGTCACGATCAAGTCGGCCTGGTCAATGAAGCTTTGCAAGGACAAGGAAGGGTCGACCCCATCCAGGATCTGCCTTACGTCCGCTTCAGTGACCAGAGCCGCCATGTTCTGCCTTACTTCTTGGGTGCGTCAGCAGGCTTGCCGGTGGAATCAGCCGGAGGGGTCGAGGAGGGCGGGTTAGTCGCCTTCCCGTCACCACCAGCTTCCGCCAGCTTCGCCGCTGCTTCCGCAGGCGTCGGCTCACCGGCTGCTGCCTCCCGCTGAGCGTTCGCCTCGACCAGGGCAAGCGTCTGAGCCTCATGGCCCTTCCACTCGTCGGCCGTGTGGAACTTGTCCTTGAAGGCCTGGTACTGAGCGTCCGTGAGATCGGCCTTCTGGCCTGCACGGTTCAGCGTCTCGTGAGCACCGCGGACGAGCTGCGTATGCTCCTTGCCTTCCTTGAGGAAGTAGGTCTTGGTCTCCGGCACATCCTGCTCGACTGCGCCTTCACCCTCGTTGTCGTCGTTCTTGGCCATGATAAACTCCCTTGAAAGCTTAACCTCGGGTGGTTAATAGGCCGTGTGGGAACCTACTAACCACCCTACCCACCGCAGGTTAACTGAAGTGGACGATCCCAGAGAACCCGTTGCCGGAGGCTCGAATCCGCGGCAGCAGGATGGCGATGATCTTGAAGTTGAACTCGAAGCCACCCTTCGATTCCCACTCGACCATCGTCGGCTGGATACCATCGACCATCTGAACAACATCCGAGGTCATCTGGACGAGCAGGACATTGTTGCCCGTCAGGTAGGAGGTCGTCACGATCTTGGTCAGGCCCGGGATCGCCATCAGGCGTTCCAGGATCGTCTTGTCCGAGTTCGCCTTGTAGTCATCGCCCAAGTGGGCAGCAACCGTCAGCGGAATGAACAGGACGAACGGGCCGCTCATGACCTTCTGCGCCATGATGGTCATCATTGCGATGACATCCGTGACGATCTGGGCACCAGTTGCAGTAGCCCAACCCGCGCTAACCGAGCCGGTATTGCGGTTGGGATGCGTCATGAGACCGTAGATGGTGCCGCCTGCAATGGTCAGACCACTGAAGAGCAACTTCTCCACGCGCTCAGCCACCTTGCGGGTAGCAACCTCAGCATGCACCGTATCCACGCGACGTCCAGCACGACGAGCCGCTTCGAGGAAGCGGACGTTGTAGAAGAACTCCTTGTGGATGATCGGGATTGGCATGGTGAGTGTACCATACTGCTGCCGATCTTTGGTGGCTTCGTTGAGGCCGGACATGGTGATCTCGGCGTCCTCGAGGTCATCGAGAACCTGCTGCCACTCGAGGGTCATCACACCCAGAGCGTTCGGCAGATTGTAGATGAGGCCGCGGGACATGATCTCCTTGACCGCGACAAGGTTCTGGCGGATAATATCCACCACGACGTTGTCGAAGTATTCCCACTCACGCGGAAGGAGAACGCCATTGGTACGAAGGGCTTCCACGCGGAAGCCGCTCGCCATCAGACGCTGGGCAACAGTGCCCCCGCCGTTAGCCACAAGGCCTCCGGCAGTAGCTGTCATGACGTCAACGCCGGCACCGCCGCCGGTAACACCACCCAGCTGTTCCATATCTTGATATGCCATCGGTTCCCTCCCTTACAGCACGACGACGCGAAGGCGCGCCGCGGAGCCGGCTGCCGACTGGTCGAGAGCCTCAGTTGCACGGCCGATAGCGTTGGCCAGCGTCACGGTCTTCTGGACGCCACCGGCGCCGTCCGACTCCACCAGGTCCTGGATGGCGATGGCAGGCTTACCTGCCGCAACGAGCCCAATGAACTCGCAGCCCGTATCCAGATCCATGTAGATTACGCGATCACCGATGGCATAGTTGTCATCGATGCCCTTGCCGAAGATGTCATTCTCGACCGCAACGCGGAGAGGCTGCACCTTCTGGGAGGCAGTCGAATGGCGAACAACACCACCAGTGCCAGTGCGTTGCATCAAGTTGCCCGGAGTGATGACACCTTCAGCGTCAGCCTCCTTGTATTGGGCATAGTTGTTGCCGATACATACAATGCGGCGCATCGTGCCCTCCTCAGTTGGCTGCGGGCGTGTAGCCCGGGCGAGTGGTATCCACACCAGCTGCGTACTCGAACGCCCGCGGGGGCGCCGGAACACGGTTGGCATCGGCGTTGGCCGCAAGATCGGTGCTCACACCAACATTGCCCGAACCGAACGCAACACCATTGAACGTCGGCTTGATGCCGGCGAGCGTGGTGAGCTGCTCCAGCTCGTCGATCGACTTGCCCTCGAGCTGCTCGGCCGTAAAGACCTTGCTCTCGTGGTCGACCAGACCTTTGATAAGGGCACCACGACGCTCATTGTGCATCTTGATACCCGACTGCAGAACTTCTGCCACGCCAGTGGGGGCTTCGGCCAGATACTGCTCCAGGGTCTTCGGGGCACCGCCCGACCCATTTGCAGCAGGCTGTCCTTCGTTGCCGCCGTTGGCGTCAGTGGTGTTACCCGACATCTGACTTCCTTCTTGGCTGTTGTCCCCCTGGGAGGCACCATTTGCCGAAACTGCCGGTGCTGCCACCGGAACAATCTGGCAAATGATGTTAACAGGGTAGGGGTCCCCTGTAAAAGTGACTCCGCCGCCTTCAGCGACCGAGTATGCGAGTGCCATCGTCTGGCTCGACCCATAATCGTAGTCGTCGTACGAATAGGCATAGTAAGCCACAATCTCGGTCGTCATGGCGACGACATAGACGCGACGATTGAGCCAGGAACGCAGAGCCTGCTGAACAACAGATTCCGCGTCATCGATGGTCACACCTGGTGCGATCGAGTTGGCCGCAAGGCCAGCGATAACGTGGGCAGCACCCTTGTTATCGGCCAACTCCTGCGTTACTTGCTCGGGGGTCTGCTGAGCAGCCGATCCAGCGCCGTCAGAATCGCCCTCGGCACCACCTTCTTGTGTGTCCACGGCTTCGGCTTCGGCTTCGCCATCCCCAGTTGCTGCGCCCGACGGTGATCCTGCTGGAGTGTTGCCGTCATCAGACGCTGCTGGAGCATTGCCATTCTCCGTGGTTGCGGCTTCAGAGGCCGGAGGAGCGTCATTACCCCCCTCGCCCTCATTAGCCTGTGGACTTGTAGCAGTGGTAGACACGCAGGGTTCTCCTTTACTGCAGGCATCGCAACAGGAACCTGAGGAAGTCTGGATATGGCTATTAGCCACCCTCATCCCTTGGGCCATGTTTGCGACGGCGTTTAGTCGGGGGGCACCGCACCCATCTTCGACGGAGCAGGCGCCAGTGGACCCAGCGGAAAGGATTGCCAGGTGATCAGGAACTACATTCTGCCAACGTCCTTTGTAGGTATTACCCTTGAAGGAGGAGTTCTCGGCAGTAATCTCGGTGTATAGGCCAGTGGAAACTTCAACGGGTTCGCCGTTGGCGATGAGGCGGTCCAGTGTGCTCTGGAACTCTCCGCCCTTCTCGGCAACCAAACCGTTGTCGATCCAAGCCTCGGTCTTGAGCTTTTTGTCCTCCCCTACGGAGTTGAACATGAAGCCCATCTGCCAATCGGTGAGAACCTCAGGCGAATTAGCGCTGACCAGCTGCCCATTCACCATCGGGTGGTTCATCACGACTGGTCGGCCATTCCAGCCATCCGGGAACTTGGCGAACTCACTGTAGGGGGCGAACTCGGGATTCTCGGCGTTGAGGCCTTGGAGGACCCCCTCCACCAGAGCCACTACAGGGACAACAGTGTAATCGCGGCCATTCCACGTTTCTTGGCGCACAGCAGAGGTATCTGCCGTCGTTGAGAGTGTTCGCAAGCCACCTATCTGCGTCATGACCAAGTATACCTATAATTAAAATGGTAGTCAAGAGGGACTTTCTTAAGGACCCAAAAATTCCTTGGGCACCCAAGGGATAATGATTTAGTCACCCCTCTGTAAACCAGGCCTCGAAATTCCTTAGGAATACTGGGAGATGAGCCAGGGCTGAGCGGGGCACGCATGGAGCTATGCGCGGAGCGCCCAGTTCTCCCAGGGTTTGTGGTCCGCACTCAGATGTCCGGATCTTTCGACAGGATCCTGTTGTCAGTGGACAGCCCAATCAATGCACGAGCCTCTTCCCTCGAGAGTAGTTCGGATGCCGTCTGGCTCTTGGACTCGAACATCTTCACCAGGTTGGCGATCGAGCGGGCAGACTGCGCTTGTGTCTGGCCCCTTTCCAGCGGCGACATGTGATAAGCATCTGGCCAGAGGACATTCAGGTTGCCATTTGGCTGAGGTACCACCCCCATTGCGATGAGCCGTGCCAGCAAAGGCCGCATAATCACAGGGTTCGTCTGCAGTTTACGCTCTTCCTTGACACGCTCTGCCCAATTGCCACGATCCTCAGAGGAGGCCAACTGGCCAGCCTCAGAACCCAGCAGGATCCTCTTAGGAATGCCCGTAGCCCCCGCCACCAGGGTAACAAGGACGCCGAAAGGTCCTGTTGGGTCGGCAATATCGTTCTCGAGGGCGTTAAGTTTAACTCCCTTTGTGCGGACGAAACGCGTCAAACCGTCGTAGAACTCCTGGATTTCTGCCGAAAGGGCAGCTGCATCCTCAGGGCCGAGCGTCATTTCCTTGTCGACGTCGGCTTGGAGCCCCCGATTGGCGTTGATCCAGTAGGACTCGCTGGAGGAACCGATGACCTTACGGAGGTCGGTCAGCAAGTCCCAAACAGGCGCCAAACGCGGCTGTCCGTAGACTTTATCCTCCAGATTACCGTTTGCCACGTGCAAAACACGCGACGAATGGACGCGAAAACTGCCCATTGTAGGGCCCGAGACGGGGCCAGACAGACCATTTTTGGCCCCCACACCGCCCCCTGTTTGGGGCGTTATCTGGTAGATCAACGGCATACCGAAGTCGGATTTGGTCGGATCTGTCTGCCACTGTAGGATTGAGGCGTTTGCTTGCCCATAGGGCTGCAGAAACGTCACTGTGGAGTTTGGCATGAGTGGGGTATCGAGACCACCTTTGTTGGTCCCAAAGAGTAGGATTGCATATTCGCCGAGGCCGGCCAGCTTATCAAGCCGACTAAGCACGGACCACAGGTCAAACTTCTCGGTGAACTCGTTGAAGGCCTTATACCACTTGTCCTCAGTGTCTTCCTCCACGTAAACCATGGGGGAACCAGACCAGATGGCATTGGGATATGCATCCACGATCCGCTTGGCAATGCCTCCGCGGTTGTACATGTAACGCATGGCCTCCAGGTTGAGAACGTTATCCCACCCGAAGATCTTGTTGTAGTCCCGTCGGCCATTGAAATTGCCGAAGAAGCGCCCAAAACCCGACATACGGTCGAACATGGAGTAGAGAGCACGCGTCAACCCCAAGGTCTTGAGGCTACCTCCCCCATTAGGCTTTAATTCCGTGACGTTTTCTGCCATGTTACACCTACCTTTGCTGTACTTCACGGCCCCAAACCAACGAGACCTTATTTGCTAGCTCAGCCGGGAGCTTGCCCTGACCGGATGAAAGAATGGATTGGCGAAGTTGTGCCACCTGGTTAGAGCGTCCCCAGGTAGCTGACTTGCCTACGAGACCCTTTGCCTGACGATATGAACCACCGACACCATCGACTTGGTCATCGTGGAGCCCTTCAGGGAAGGTACCAAGCTCGTCAAGGTACTCAGAATTCCAGATTTCCTCTACCAAGGCCGTCTTACCGTGTTCAACTGCGGCAAGATAGGGCTGGTTGTTAAGCAGCTTGGACTTGTTAGCTGGATGTTCTGTCAGGATAAGCCCTGGACGCACAGAGGCCAGAATCTCCTGGAAGTGGCGGATCGAGTAGACACCGCTCGAGCCAGGCTCCCGTTCCATACCGAACTGGCATTGGGGATACACCTGCAGGTCGGTTTCAGCCGTATTCTTGAAGAAAGCCTCTGCCTTACCGGCGCTTAACTGCCCACGCAGAATGGAGTCGGTGACAAAGTAGTCCTCCTTCTTGTCGTATATGGACCGTGCCCCGACAGTATAGTCGCCCATATCCTTAGATGAGGCCATATCCCAATAGCGTACAATGACAAAACGGCCCGGATCTGCATAAATGAGCTTCTGCAGAGTCTTGTAGTCTGGGTATTGAGTGCCAAACTTGGTGACGTCGGACACACGGGGCAGGATATCGATGAGCGACGTGTCGACTGCACTACCCTCATCCCCCTGCGGGTTCTGCTGGAACATAGCCTCGAACCACCGGCTCGTCAGCTCGGTCTTGATGTCGAGGATGGCCTCTGCTGTGTACCGCTCAGGGAAGAGAGGCTCACCGGGGGCGCGTCCAAGGGCATCAGGATATCCCAAGAAGTGCTTACCTGGCTCAGGTGCATCAAGTGCTAGTGCAGGCAAGGTCACATACTCGAAGAACTGGCGTCCAGTGCGCTTCTGCATGTCCATGATGCGCCCGTGGATGTCATTCTTGACCCAACGGGTGGCCACGATAATGATGACAGCACCTGGCTCAAGGCGGGTACGCGCAACCGTCTGGTACCAAGTCCACAGATCCTCCAGATACTGTGCTGACATGGCCTCCTTAGGCTCTTTGATGTAGTCGTCTAGGATGAAGACGTTCGCACCGCGACCAGTAATGGCCCCGCGCAGGCCCACCGACTTAAGCCCTCCACCTTTAGTGGTAAGGAAGTTGTCGATCCTCATGGCGTTAGGGTTCAAGCGGCAACTGAGGACATTGGAGTTGTCAGTTATCCGCTGGCGAGTCTTGAGTGCGAAGTCAGTGGACAGGTCACTACCGTAGGTAGTAACAACCACATTGTAGTCAGGGAAGTTTTCAAGGACCCACAAAGGGGTTGCCTCTGTAGCCAACATGGACTTGCCATGACGAGGTGGGGCTGAGATAAGGAGACCGCATGACCCTTTCGCGATGCACATGGCAATCTTGTAGGAAAGGTAAAGCACCCACTTAGAGGCAATGTAGTTAGGGTCAATCTTGGCCATCAAGGTAGCAGGTGTCAGGCGATAGTCGCCAAGAAGCTGGGCGGCCTTAACCTCCTGCAATGATGGTGCCAAGAGTGCCATATCAACTATCTGCCTTGGGTGTTCTGGCTCGTGGCCTGCGTGCAGCCGCCTGCCTACGCTTTTTGTTAATGGCGTCTACCCGTGGAATGGAGGCCTCAGCAGTAGGTGCACGTCCTACAAACTGGATAGGGACGCCTAGCGTCGACTGCATCTGGAGGAGTTGGTCGCGCAGGCCCTTTATCTGCCCCTGCAGTTCCGACCTTTCCTCTGCACTCTGCTGCTTGTGCAGGGCTATCTGTTGGGCATGCTCAATCCGCATCTCGGCTATCTGATTGGCACAGCGGAGGCGTTCATCTGCCTGCTCACGACGTACCTTGTCAACCATCTCTACCAAGTCGGCGCGGAGCTGTGCCTCAGCCGCCAGTGTAATCTTGGTAGATTCATTGGCTAATTCACCCCTCTTGCCTAGGTAGCTTAGGAAGGGCTTAACTAGATTGGCCGTTAGAATAGCCGCTACGGTCCATACGCCCGCTGCCGTATAAACTCCTGCAGAAGAGGTAACGTGGATAGGTAGGTCGGCTATTGTCGGCATTATTGCACCTACCTCTGTGGGTGGTTAACGGGTCGGCGGGTTAGCGGGTTAGCGGGTAGTTGTAACCACTGGGATGGGAGAGTTTAGGGCCTTCATCTTGTTGAACAAGGGGTAAGGTGCCTGAGTAATGTGGGGCGTCAAACCCCAAACACCATCCTTAGAACCCACACCCGATAAGTTGAAGGGCAGGATCTCAGCAGCACCTGCTTTAATAGCCCCTTCAAGGCTGCGCACAATGATGTTGGCCATACGCTCCGAATGCAGGAGAGGGATTGCCCACTGCAGGAGTTGGGCTCTCTTCACCTGATCCGTCATCTGGGGCGCTTCAGTGTAGAAGGATTGGTTAGCCTCGTACACCTTGTACACAATCCTCTCGGCCTTACATGCTGCTGCAGCCACTGCGTGGCGCGCATTCATGATGGGGATCTTACTCTCGGCCACAGAGTAGAAGGCATCCTGGTTATTGGCTGCCATCATAGCCATGAACTTCGGGGTGAAGTCAGCAGGCACCGGCTCATTCATATTCAGGTAGTGGGCGTTAGCATACCCTGCGATCAAGCTACGCGGGGCACCACTCTCATCCCAACCCTTCAGGATGTAGGGCAGGTAGGATTGGCTTGTGCTGCTCGCCTGGGAGGACAGGTTGACGTGGAAGAAGGGAGAGATGGAGGCCACAATCTTAGCCATCTGTCCTGCACGCCAGCCGTAGTACCGCAGCATATCGAAGTAGGATGCCTTGGCGAGCCCATAGTGCGCAGCGGCAGCAGCGAAGGCCCAATCCTTGTGGAAGTTCCACCCAAACTCGTTTGACCACTCGAAGTCGACATGGATGCTCCAAACAGCAAGTGCTTTGGCAGTGTCGCGCAGCTGGTCATCCGTCATTAAATGGTGGATGTTGTACCACAGCTTAGCGGACAGCTGCTTACCCAGCATGCCGAGGTCTTCAGCGGGTATACCACCATGACCTTCCCAGAAATAGCCGTCCGTCAGCTGTGGGCGGTGGGCGGGAAAGCTGTCCTTGTTGGTGCCTGTGTAGTCAAGGGTGCGCAGGATAGGCCACCCCTGGAGTACACGCAGCAGGTCAGGGTTCAACCTCTGCTTTGCAAGGTAGCCTTGTTCCTGTTCTGCCCTCATGAAGGCGAACTTATTAACAGGGCCATTGCAGTGGATCTCGAAGGGGCAGGTAATCGAGGGCGAGGTGACCTTAATTACAGCCCTGCCCTTTACGGGCTTGAACCAGGCTACAGGTGACCTCACTTCCGTGACTGTTTCATCGCAGAGGATGACATAGTCATGAGAGGACGGGGCCCCTGGGGTAACCTTGTCGACGGGGTCGAGAGCGATCACGCGTGTGACGGAGCCTGCCTGGGTGGGTAGCCCGGTGATAGGGTCACACATAGCAAGGTCATTGACTGGTGGGCGGCCCATAAGCATACGGTTAATGTATGCAGGAGAGCACGTCCAATCGTTAACGCCCTCAAGATTCACGCCGATGACTGTCATGGTGACCTCCGATGTACGCTTACGTAGTGCCTTGCCGTGTTATGCCTGGACATCAGGACTAACCGTAAGCAGCCTTCCAATCAGTGTTGGTGTCGGTGCAGGCCTGCCAAGCCGGAGTTGAGATATTACCTACCTCGAGGAGACCCCAGTTGGACAGATCCTTGACCTGAGGGGCCGGGGTCTGCTGCTCCTGGAACATTGAGATATAGCCGCTTTGGACACGAGTCCTCCACTGCTGATGGTAGTTCCTCCACCAGGTGTAGTAGCCGCTTGATCGACTAATCCGGATGATAAGCTCTTGCAGGCGCGTCTTACCACTTGTCGGGCGGATTAGGTGACCCCACGTAGTGCCGTTATCTGTTGACGGCCGGACGTTCACATTGTCCTGCAATGCCACGTAAAGCTCTGTCCCGTCCCAAGAATAGCGGCTTGTCATTGCCCCCGGAGAGGCAAGGTACTGCTTGCTGTTTGACCAGGCGGTAGGCTGGTCGGTGCTGGTGTTCCAACCTGCCAGATATTCAGGCCACGCGCCACCGAAGGTGGTAGTGGTGTTGTTGAAGTTGTTCGTGAAGCCGCACTCGTAATTGCCCCACATGATGTTGGTGTTCGTGGCCTTACCTGCAGCTACACGCGCATCCGTAGCCGCCTTCAGCAGAGCCTTTTGGGCCACTGCGACCTGCGTGTAAGCGTCCCCTATCAAGGCTACGACATCCGCTGCCGTCATCTTATCCGCCAGCGTCTGTATTGCGGCGTCGACATCCGCAGCGGTCGCCAGTGTATGGTCGTAGGCTGCCAGTTTGTCCGCCGCCGTGAGCGACCCCATCGTGATTTGGCCGGGTCCGCCAAAGCAGCACCAGTGGTCATCGCCGTTGATGTTCAGTGCTCCTCCCTGGTAGGGGGCCATCTGCACCATGCTGTAGAGGCTCCAACCGCCATCCCAGTAAAGGTGCTGCTGTGCCGTCAGGTTGAGGGACGCAAGGCCTGAAGTCTGCTGCACGTTGATGCTGTAGACCGGGGGCGTCTTACCTGCAGCAGTAAAGGCGGGGTCAACGTAACTCTGGAGTAGCTTTGTCTGCGTTGTCTTGAACCTGCAGTGGGCCTCAAATGTTTGGGAGCCGTTAGCCACGAGGGTCCACAGGCTGCCATTCGGGGCAGTAGGGGTCGCACTGAGCCAATTACTGTCGGCCCCAGTCGCAAGACGCCATTGGGCTAGGTTGGTCTGAGGATCTCCGCCATTCCCTGAACCGCTTGTGCGGATATAGGTCTGGAAATCGACCTTAGACACGATGATTGAGCCAGTGTTGTAGGAGCCAATGGAGCTGTAAAGGAGAGGCAGAGCCCCACCAGTAGTCGCATTCTGTGCGCAGAAGACTACCGAGGAGCCCGAGGATCCTATTACCATCTTGCCCGTAGTGTATGCTGTGGATGCACTGAACTGCTGAGGGATGGCAGTGCCTATGGCATTCAGCTGCGTGGCCTTTAGGATTACCCAACCTAGACCTGACACATTCCCGATGTACAGGTCACCATTGGGCACTGCCACCAGAGTCTGGGCCTCCGTGGTGAACGTGTTGCTACAGTAAAGATTGCTCCTGGGCACCACTAAGGGATCGGAGGGGCCTGTTTCCGCAAGTGATGGAGGTAAGTCATAGCCTAGGCGGCAAGCCTGTACCGTAAGATCGCCTCCCTGGGGGAATTTGTTGTTCCAGGTCTCGTTAGACCACTCCAGGATTGCAATCTTGTGGTTGAGCTTGGCAAACTCGGTCGCGATGTACGGGTAAAGAGAGGGGTCAGTGCGCGATGACACGTTGTAGTGGAGCCCTATCTGGGCTTCATTGCACACCTGCACCAGTTGGGAAAGAGTCAGCATCCCCGCCGCGCTGGACGTTATCCGGTCACGTGAGATTACAGAACGCAGCCCGATTGTTAGGGGCCCATCACCCCTAACCTTATCGAAGTTGCAGGGCGTCCAATTGAGTGCCCGCAGAAAGTTACCTGCGGCGCTGAAACGCGCTGCCCATGCAGGGTTGGAAATGCGTCCTGCAGCTGTATAGCCCGTGCTGTCACTGCCCGTTGCATCGTTGTTGCATGGGGTGAGCGTCGGCAGGATCCCTCCGCTATCCATCGTGCTGAGCAGGACGGAGAACTGACGTGCAGAGAACGAGTTAACATTCACGTCCAGGACGTATTTGCCACCGCCGATTGTGCGTACAATTGACATGCCGATCAGGCTGCTGATAGCTCCTGCACCATGGAGGTCCAAGAGCATGTAGCCTGTGGGGATGGAGGCTGCATCGAGCCACCCGCCCAGCACATAGGTGAATTGGGTGATAGTAAGGCTGGCGCTAACTGGGTAGATACGCCCGTCGTGGTCCATCTTGACCGCGCCACGTGCAACGCCATTGTCGTCTAGGACGTCTGCGCCGTCAGCTGTCGTGTTGACGTCGCCGGCTGAGCTTGCCGTGGGGTTCAGGACAACGTTATTACGGCCCCTGACAACTGCGAGAGCCTTGCCAGGAAGAGAGGCACGCAGGTCAGAGTACAACATGCGGTCCCAAAATGGGTCGTACGGCTGATAGTTGTACATGATGCTCGGGTTGTGTCCGAGGCCCATGATGGGTCGCGCAGAGTTAGCCTTCTTCCTCCCCAGCCTGTGGAGGTACTCACGAAAGCTGAAGTTGAACCCCATCACTGCGCTCCAATTGCTGATAGGTAAGGGAGGAGGCATGAATGCAGTGCATTTACCTGCGTAGAGGTAAGAGCCTGTCCGTAGTAGCTCACAGAGGTCGGAGCATTGCCAAAGCCGCTCCGGCCAGCGCCCACAGTAAAGACTGTTGAGGCAGGGAGCGAAGCATCAGCTGCACTGGTCCCTGAGGTCTGGTTGCTACCATCCGTATAAGCATTCAAGGTCGTGCTGTCTACACGTACAGCCGTGAAGTGGTGGTGAGTGCCTCCTGTCGAATTAAGGGAGGTGCTACCGTTGACCCGATTCGATGTATTGGTTGCTGACCAGAATATAGCAGTGTTGGTATTGTTGTTGGACCCCAACAGGGCAACGCCAGTTGTAGGAGAGGCCGTGATCCACACACCGACCGTACCACTATTCACTGAATAGTGAGAGGCCGAGTTCATGGTGACGGGGGACTTCAGGTAGTTAGAAGTACCGTCCGCTTGGTAGCCTCTATCCGTGGTAAACGTGGGGCTACCAGTACCACCAGCAATCATCACCAGGTTAGGAGGTGTTATGCTAACGCGCCCGGCTTGCTCATCATGCATGGCATGGATAGTCAACATGTCCAGATAGGCAAGCAGTCCGTTGTTCTCGATGCATACCACTGCGCTAGCCAGCAGGGCCTTACGGGGTGTGCTCGGCTGCACGGTCATTGCCGCAAAGTAGTTGCGGGTGACCGTGTCATAGTTGCTGTGGAAGATAGCCCTTCCAGCAGGTGAGCCAACTGGGAAGGCTACTACAGGAGACAGTGCTGTCCCTCCAATAGCCAGGGCTGCTATCGCTAGCCGGACGAATTTGGCTAGCAGGGCTAGCCGGGCGAGTTTGGGAACACTCATCGGATTAATCCTGGTAGACTTCGGCAGCGACCGTGAAGACCTCTGCACTGGTTGGCGTCCAGGCACCGCGAGCTTCGAGGGTGAAGTAGAGCTGTCCTCCAGAGCTGGTGCTGAATGGGCAGACATTCCTTGCAGGAGCCGCCTCACCCTTCGTACCATCGGTGCCTACTAGGTCTAGGAGGACATCCACGTAGCAGATATGGAGGGCTGCAACGTAGTTGACCGCGCTATTCATGGTCGAGTTATCACCGCCGGTGGTCGTTGGTGACGTCTTCCAGAAGTGCACCCGGATGGTTACGTTAGCAACCGTATCAGCTTTGCTGACCCGGACGCCTACAATAGTACCACCAATGCCATAACCGGTGCCCGTAGTGTTGCGGGCAGCTACAAAGGCAACGCCGCATCCAGAGCCGCAGTTGGCTGAGGTGCTCGACCCGATTATGTCATTACCCGAATAGGCTGTGGTATCCGCGGGACGCGTGATCGAACCGCCAACGACAACAGTGGAACCGCCCACAGTCAAGGGACTGGCGCTGGAAATGACTACAGCGTCGGTAGTGCCCGGCGTCGTATGGTCGAAGCGTACCGTGGATGGCGTCGTATCGCTAGCGCCGAGGACGAGGTCAGCCAGGCGTGCGTAGATACCTTTGGAGATGGCGATCAGGTCTGCATTGCCCGTGCCTGCATAAGCAGAACTTCCAGTGGTACCGAAGGCAGTCTGCAGGATGTCATCACGCACCCGAAGGTTACGTGCAAGGTCCATCGACAGAGGATCCGTAGTGGAGTTTTCCGCGGAGGTCTGTGCTGAAGCGTTCGCCTTGGCGCTTAGGCTACCACCCCCACCGCCACCGAAGCTGCTGACGATATTGCCCGAGGCGTCATAGATAGTAACCGGCTGGCTGAAGTCCGCTTTGCAACCTGTGCAAGGAGGCACTAACGGGGGTGCAACCGCCGCTTGTGCAGGTGCCGTAAGGGCAAATGCAGAAGCAATGGCAGACGAGATGAGGCCCAAGGAGGCCACATTTAGGTGCTTACGTGCCTTGAACATGTGACTTCCTTTCTGAGGGGCGCCTAACTGTTAAGAGCCCTATATAATATATGGTACGCGTTGTGTATAAACGCGTGCGTGGGTAGTTACTGGGCGTTGTTTGTGGTGGCCCTGATCACCATTTCCTGTGCCATGATTGCCATCTCTGGGTTGGCCAGCATCGCCTGGATGCGGCTGCCGATAGCCTCTTGCCCTTGTTCGGTAAGACCAGAGTTTTTGGTCAGCGAGCGCAAGATCACCTCAACGGAGCTGCCGGGTGACGGCGCATCCTTGTTGGTGGAGCTCTGCTGGCCCGTAAGACCGAGGCTCGTACGCTGGATCTTGTGGAGGCGTTCGAAGAACTCCAGCATCTCCATGGCACTGAGGCCTTCGACGAGATCGGGGTTACTGTTGAACCTATCCAAGATAGGCTTGAGGAGCTTGTCCGCCTGTTCGAAGTGATAGTTCTCCGTCTTGCGGATACGGTGCTCACGGCGCTTAGCCTCGGCAGCCACGATGAAAAGGTCATAGGCTCGTGCACGGGCCGTCCAATAGAACTCCATGGAGGTCTGTGACATCACCTCCGCTGGCACATTCTGCTGAGCTGCAAGGTTCGCCAGGATGCGGATACCCTCTTGTTCTGCCTGCTCCAGGAAGCATTTGAAGAGCGTGTATGCGGGCAGAGGCTCATGGTCCATCTGGTACCACCACGGAGTACCGTTGGGCATCGTGGGGTAGCCATCCTCATACGCGATCGGCACGATTGCAGCCGTTGCATCTTCATCAGGGATGAAGCCCTGCTGGAGGATATTGGAGGAAGCCAGGATGTCTGAGCGGTAGAAGAAGATAGGGAGGCCATATTCGTTGGCTGGTGTCTTCTTGGAGAGGGTCGCCACCACGTCACCAAGCTGGGCGCCTTCACGGAAGAGGGTGCAGCTGCCCATGGAGGTCGCAGTCCCCTGGCGCGCATTCACCGAAGTCCAGTCGGCATTCTCGATGGCCACCAGATCACCCTCCGAAAACGGGAGGTAGTCTTGGTCACCACCAGGATTGCTGGAGTTACCGTAATGGGGTAGTAATTGGTCCATTGGGTTGATAGCGTCCTTCGTCCTGTGCTACCATTATAAATGGTAAGATTATGGAAGTCAAGAGGGTCACCAAAATAAAGTTGGTCGTTAGTCAATAGTCAATGGTCAGTGAACAGTGTGCCCCTGGGGTCAAAGGGGGGTTACTATTTGGGGACCGCTAATACGCTGTTTAACATAATCGGATAAACCCGTATCCGAAAATTAATCGCCTGCATCATAATCGGATAAACTAAATGCATTGACGACAAGAATCGGATAAACAAAAGGGGTTTAGCATCATAAAAGGTGTTGCATGCACGCAAAGTTGATGTATATATAATCTATGCGATGCGGTTGTAGCATAGCATACAAGGAGGTAAATATCATGGTTGAAGCAATCAACTTCGTAGCTACTCGTTCACGCAACGTGGGGGAGGTGAAGCAACTCATGAAACCGGAAGAGTACACGGTTGGTATGAGTATCGCGGATATGATCCGCAAGATACACGCGGAGCAACCGAGTGAGAGCAACGGGAGTATATCGCGTTTCCTCACCGAGTTCACAGGGAAACACGTACGTACGCAGTGGGTGTACAATGTACTCCACACCGAGCTGAAGCGTAAGTAAGGTAACACAGGGGAGGGGGAGAGATCCCCCTCTCTTTGTAGTGGTATATAGCCCGGGCCGCCTAGGCCGACGGGCCCTCAGTGCTGCCTAGTCTATGCCCTGTATGCCCGGGCAGCCCTGTCGACTAGGCTAACCAGATCACCCAGTATACCCGGGCCTAGCGAGTCTACAAAAGACCCGATGACTACTAGAGCCACCGGGTCAGTCGGAGGTAACTGGTTAGACCGTCATACGGGTGTCATGCGCGTTCCAACGACACGCGATATGGACTTCGACGATCGCTATCTGGGTCTGACGTAGCTTATCCTGGAACGAGCCTGGGACCACCCCTACCTTCTGGAGCCTGTCGAGCTCACTAGACAACTCCTGTACGTCCATCTGCGACCATGGTTTGCACTTATCCATCTCACTTACCCCCAAATGCCTGGTTGAGAATCTCTTGCGCGAGACGCTGGTTCTCAGCCATGTTAGCCACGTTCATCTCGATGATCTCCTCGTCATCGGTGGGATCCTCATCAAGAACCTTTGCAAGATCCTTCAACCCCAGCTGGATGAAATTCCACTCTTCCTCGGTGAGAAGAACCGCAACCCGCTTATCCATTATAACCTCCAACCTTGCTTTCTTATACCCCATTATAGTAAATTATGCTGGGCAAAGCAAGGTTTCAATTGCGGTTGTAATTCTCGTCGTCAAGGGCCTCGTTGTTGGTCTGGTCCTCTGCCCGGACAGCACGTGCAGGGGCCCGCTTCTTGCCTTCGGACCTCTGAGCCATCATGGACCGATCAAGCTGGTCGTCAAGGATAGCATCCACTTCATCCGGCAGAGGCATCACCTCAACCACGAGAGGCGGCAGGTCCTCGCGGGACGCCCTCTTGGGCTGGCTCGTTGCCATGTTCCGAACCTGCTGGTAGCGGATCTGCGTCCCCCGATGGATCTCGGCGACTGTGTAGCCAAGCGCCACTAGCCAGCGGACCAAAGCGGTCTGCGTTGTGGTCTTGGGGAGCTTCAGCCTATGGATCGGCGGTAAGTACACACCCTCCAGCTTTTCCGAGAGCCTAGCCCCCTCGATGGCCTTAGCGTCCGTCACGCCTCAACCTCACTAAGCGTCAGAAGGTAGACCTTGCCGTTAATGATGACATGACGAAATGTCTGATAGCAGGTGCAGGTGACAAACGTCATATTCAAGGTACATTCGGACTCGAGGTAGTCCATAGCCTCGTGTAGGTTGGTTACGTCAGCTTCTTTCATGACTTACCTCCTTGAATCTTTGTACACCTTTATTATAGTGCACTTCGAGTAGTCAAGCAAGTGTCTAAATGACGGTCTAAATTGCCGTCTGCCCGGTTAATCCGATCTGCCCGGGCAAGGGTGCCAGAGGAACAAGGCCGTCAACGACGACCCTGTCCTCAGCGGTTCTGGTTTTGGTGATGTGCGTTCCAAACCACCAATGCGTACACGACGACCCCAAACGTCAGACCCATTGCGATAAGGAACGCACACCCCAGCCGGAGAAAGATGGCTTACGCCTCCTCCTGCACGGCCTCCCCCGAACCCTTCGGTGCCGCTGCGGCGACAGGCCGCTTGAGCTCCTTCTTGATCACGTTGTACGCGTGCTGGTAGAGACCATTGGTCTCCTGCTTGGCGATCGCGCCAGTCGACATACCGAGCTCATGGAGCTTGCGGATGCGATCCGACTTGGTGGTGAGACCCTGAGCGACGAGCTCCTCCGTGGTCGGATAGGTAGCGGCGACTGCCACCTGAGCCACCGCAACCGGAGCTGCGACTGCTGCTTTCGAACGTGCCATGTGTAATACTCCCGAAAAGTAATCTTGAAGTGCACCTTGCGCTTCAATACATCCATTATAGAAGACTTCAGGTGGTTAATCAAGGTTTAATTTGCGGGTGATCTGCTAGTCAGCAGGACAACTTGGTCATTTTGGTCACGAGGCGGCATCTAGCGGGGCACGCAGTGAGCTTGGCCGCGCCAGCGGTTGGGATGAGGTCACCCCTTATGCCGTCAGCATAGTCCGCTTACGGTCGATCACGACAACCCAAGGGTCCGCAACACACCGAAACCGAATGTCCTCTTCGGTGATGGTGACCTTCGTATAGCCCCTAAGCAGGTAATCGCCCCACACGGTGCCCTTAAAGGTATTGCAAGCGCAGCGATACCATGAGAGAGGGTCCCCGATATCCTTGGGCTGTCTCTTCATGGTGCGCGCAGCCCTCTCTGGTAAGCCATCGACCCCTAGCTCGAGTATGTGGACAGTTGCCACCTAAAACGTCCACCAAATGATGGCCCAGATAGCACCCACTACCAGGATGCACGTGACCACCAACTCCTTCGAATCCCAAATGTCCCGTCTCATTGACCATCCCTTCACTAAGAGCCCAACTTCTACTGTCCTCTAATTATATAGCCTCCTAGGAGGCAAAGCAAGGTTTAATTTTATGGCACCCTTAATAAACTTCAGATCATAAATGGACCCAACTGACCAACATCTCCCTTGTATACCTTGGGAGATCGAATTCCATACTTCAGCACCGAGAGAAATAAAATGTCGCATTATTTGGTCAAATTTGGGAACTAACAAAAAATCCCTATGGGTTATATATAGGCCTTTTCCTTGATAACCTATTGATTTCTTAAAGGAATGTTAGTTCGCTAGTTCAGTTAGTTCTCAATCGATGTTCAACATATAGTATGAGATAATATAGATATCCCGGTCATATATACCTCTCCCGGCATAACTATATTATCAAAATCGCCATATAAATCCCACTAGAGAACTAATAGAACTATCGAACTAACGTTCCCAAATGATTTCAATAAGTTACGAAGGAACAGACTAGCGCCCACACCCAATAGTTCCCATATTAGTTCCCTATGGCTTTAGATCCTACGGATCGCTTTTGGTTAACCAAAAATGTCCCACTAGCATTTAGATCGCACCACAAAAGTCTCCCGGCACGTCATAAAATTTCTGTGCTACCCAGACAGAATCAGAACGAAGGATCGTAAAAACCGAGGGAACTAACTTTCCTCAATAATTTCAATAGGTTAGCTATGTATAGACCAGGGGAGCCGGAAGTCTTGCTCGGGCTACATAAATTGACCAACAAAATGGGTCCCAAGATGGCCATCAACCACCCCAGGACCCACACAATGCTATGCAACACACCAAGTTACGGGGTACGCAACTTACCCATCCCTCGGTTACCCGAGAAGACATCTGCAGTCGGATGGCCTCTGGCATCCTCAACCGACTCAAACCCATACTCGACACCCCCTTCATAGCGCAGGATGGCAAAGCCTCCGGCCCTCTGCATAGCCAATATAGACTCTCCAGGGACAATCTGGAATTGGCCTTCCCCTGGGGCCAACTTACGTTCGTAGACTGCCATTACTTCCTCCCACGCGGGCGCTTCCAGCCCGCAATCCACCACCAAACGCCATAGGCTGCAACCCCCAGATAGAGGACCCCAACCACGACGAGGGGAAACAAAGCTTCAGGTGTAGTGTGCATGTCAACCCTCCAACGTGTTAAGTACGACCAGGTAAGACCCTATTCCCTCAGGGTAGACAAAGTCCCAGAAGCGGAGGCCAAAGGCAACCTCGATGTAACTCTCATCCCCTCCGGAAGCCCCGTCAGACGCATCAGTCAAGTGGACCTCTTCGACCTCACACCCAACGTGGTCTGCGATCTGCACACGCACCTCCAATGGGTCGGTATCGTACATCTCGAAGGATGCAGGGCCATTGTCGCCTATGGGGTTGAGCTTCCAGGCACGGAAGGTCTCTTCCTTCCAGACGTAGAGAGTATACCGGAGAGTGGCCGCTTCAGTGTTGGACATACTAAGCCCTCCGCGGGAGTTTGGCCTCAAGCACGGCTTCAACATCCTTGTCGAAGGCGGCCTTAGGGTTACAGGACCCATCATAGACCTCCGAAACCTTGAAGCCCATGGCAACCTCTCCGACACGGTGCAGGGCCAGCTCAGGATTGATCGGCCTCTTGGTATTGGTGTTGTTCTCCTCAGTCATTGACTTTCTCCACAGTGATCTTGTAGCGTGAGCCCTCATCCGAGGTGATCTCGAAGAAGGCGCGGTTCGCACCGGTGAGCCTCCAGACGGTCGTCATATGTGTCCACGACAGTGAGAACCTTGTCTGAAGGTAGTCACTCAACAACTGTGCTAATCTTGTCTCGGTCTCCATGGACTTCTAACCTCCAACCTTGCTACTGCGCTTTTGATACCCTCATTATATAGCTACCTTAGGAAGGCAAGCAAGGTTTATTTAGCGGGTACGTAGTATCTACTTCTTTGTCGAGGGAGTCGAAGAAGGGCGTGCCCACAAAAAGGCCACAAACATCGTTGTACATGGTGGTCTTGTGCCCGAAGATGGGGTTGTCTCTGCCAAGGCCCTTACCACAATGGCCAGTCACGCAGGCCGTTAGAGAAGGGACAATCCAATTCTTACAGTAGTTGCACCTGGGCGTCGTGTGGAACCCAGCCACGTTGAACTCATGCGTCTGTGCGTGTTCCAACTTGGGCTTAGTGGTCGTATCCTCTGCCATGATAACCCTCCCGTACTTCGGCTTGGTAAGCCTCAGCATCAGCCTTCTCGGTGAACAAGAAGTGTGCATTATAGTTGTTCAGTGGGATATTGCAGTCCTGCAGGCTAAACTCCGTAGTACAGGGATAGTCGGTCCAGACAGGCAGGAAGAATCGGCCATTGAGCTTAAAGTTCCTCCCGAGTCTAATCTCGTGCATTTGGCCAGCACTCACATGGGAGCCGTAGACATACCAGAGGGTCACCTCCTTAGGGCCCGCTAGCGCCAGGAACTCTTCCTTAGTACGGATAGCTCCCTTAGGCACATATTTGTCAGGCATCGAAACCTCCTACGCTATGGGCAGTGGGAGAAGTACAAAGTCGTGCTTCACACCCCACTGGTTTAGTTTGCGGACGCCCTCGTTGTAGGCCAACACCTTCTGGCGCTTCCATTGACGGAAGCAAGATTGTCTCATCGCATCCGACAATCGCCACTTCTGGGAATAACCACCCATTGAGCCGCTGACATTAGGCACATACAACGTCAGTTCATCCTCAGCTTTAGCCAAACCGACCTTGGTAGCCTCGAAGTAGAGGTTACGTAGGTTATTGACAAGCCGGTGTGCCTCCGCGATCTGTTCAGGCGTCATGGTGAGGTGGCCTATCAATGTTGGAGTAATCCCAGATGTGCTGTGGCGTGTCTTTACCCAACCACACCCAAGAGGGAAGGTTGGTAAAGAAGACCTGGAAGTGCTGACAGAAGAATCGACATGTGCCCTCCATAGAGAAGTTGCACTCGTCGCCATCCTTGCCGTAGAAGCTGCAGGTAAAAGAGACGACGGATGTCATCTGCATGCCTGACAACATGCAGCCCACCATATTGGCGATGCCCTCAATCTTGTCGGCCTCGAAATCGAAGGACTTCTTCATAGAGTCCCAGGTGATCAAACCTTTGTAGCGCATCATAACCTCCTTGTGCGTGACTCCATTATACAGCATCTTTGTGGGTCAAGCAAGGGTCTATTTCTAGGTTGTACCAACCTGGGCCGGCTTCGGCGCACCACTCTGCGTCCCCGCTCAGGCGCGGCCAGCAGGACCAAAATGACCATCTGCCTAAAGTTCACTCTCTACCACACCTTTACTGCGGTAAAAGGCCCTCACCTTCTCCTTGGCCCTACCCAAGTCGCCCATCACAGGAACTACGACATGGATCCATCCATCGCAGTGGTTAAGCATCTCGGCAATCTCCGCGGCATCATCCTCACTGAAGGTCACGTACTCAAGAGTTTGGCCGCCCACCAGTGACTTATTGCCCCAGAACTTGACGACCACGAACATCTGTGTGACAGGGTGCAGGAATTGCTCGA
>JGI24737J22298_10000124_pt1 | contig 23444 bp, 22 predicted proteins | sample KBSCornC3_FD_22298 | JGI IMG/M metagenome (IMG submission 22298) | reverse complement strand
CGATTCCCTGCTGGCGGCAAGCGACATCGTGTCGATACATTGTCCGCTCAATGCCGACAGCCGGGCGATGATCGATGCCCGGCGGATCGCGCTGATGGGCCCCGATGCCTATCTGATCAATACGTCGCGGGCAGAAATTACGGATGAGCCCGCCCTGATCGGCGCGCTCGCGGAAGGGCGGATCGCGGGGGCGGGGCTGGACGTCTACACCCATGAGCCGGCGGTCGACCCGCGCCTGCTGGACCTTTCGAACGTCGTGCTGCTGCCGCACATGGGGTCCGCCACCATCGAAGGGCGCGACGCCACCGGGGCACGGGTGATCGCCAATATCCGCAGCTGGGTCGACGGCCATCGCCCCCCCAATCAGGTGCTGGAAGGCTGGGTCTGACCCGGTCGGCGCGATAGCCAATTACATAGGCGGCAGCCGGCTCTGATCCCCTCGCTCTGCCCGGCTCAGGGAACAGGGAATGTCAGCGACGGCCTGTTCGCCGTCCACCGTCGNCCATCCAAATTTATTGCCCAAATCCCGAAGCGCGGGCCAGCGNCACGGCTTCCCGCGCNGCCGCGAGCAGCGCGCCGCTTTTCGCCTCGCATTCCCGCTGCTCATATTCCGGCGTCGAATCCGCNACGATGCCGGCACCCGCCTGCACGTGCATCACNCCGTCCTTGAGGACGGCCGTGCGCAGGACGATGCAGCTGTCCATATTGCCNTCGGGTCCAAAATAGCCGACGCCGCCGGCATAGGCGCCCCGCGTTTCCGGCTCCAGTTCCGCGATGATCTCGCAGGCNCGCACCTTGGGCGCNCCCGACACCGTGCCNGCCGGAAAGCCCGCGAACAGGGCATCCAGCGCGTCCTTGCCGGGCGCCAGCCGTCCCACCACGTTAGACACGATATGCATCACATGGCTGTAGAATTCGACGCTGTAGCTGTCCGTCACCATCACGCTGCCCGCCGTCGCCACCCGGCCCACATCGTTGCGGCCCAGGTCGAGCAGCATCAGATGTTCCGCCCGTTCCTTGGGATCAGCCAACAGGCTTTCGCGATTGGCCGCGTCCTCGACCGCATTGCGGCCGCGCGGACGGGTGCCGGCGATCGGCCTGATCGTCACTTCGCCATCCCGCGCCCGGACCAGGATTTCCGGGCTGGACCCGATCAGGGCGAAGCCGGGCAGGTCGAGATAATAGAGGAAGGGCGAGGGATTGATCCGCCGCAACGCCCGATAGAGCGCGATGGGCGGCAGGGTGAAGGGACTGGTGAAGCGCTGCGCCAGCACCACCTGGAAGATGTCGCCCGCGACGATATAGTCCTTCGCCTTCTCGACCATCGCGGCATAGCGCCCCGGTTCCAGCATTGGCGTAACAGCGACATCGGCGATTTCGGCCGGGGCGGACTGCGCCGGCAGGGGAGCCGCCAGCCGGGCGGCGACGGCGTCGATCCGTTCCAGCGCCTGTTCGACGGCGCGGTCGGCATCGGCAAAGCTGCCCTTCCACACGGGTGCGACCAGGAACAGCGCGTCGGCCAGCCGGTCGAACACCAATATGACGGTCGGCCGCACGAACAGCATGTCCGGCAAGGCGATCGAATTTTCGGGAGGACGCGGCAGCTTTTCAACCAGCCCGACCGTCTCATAGCCGAAATAGCCGACCAGACAGGCCAGGGCGGCAGGCAGGACGGGGTCAAGCTCCGCCCGGCATTCCGCGACCAGCGCCCGCAGCGCGTCGAGCGCATCGGCCTCTTCCGGCACGAAGGCGTCCCGATCGGTCGCCCATTGCCGGTTGATCTCCGCCGCATGACCCTGCGCACGGAAAACAAGGTCGGGGGCCAGGCCGATCAGGCTGTGGCGGCCCCGCACCGCTCCGCCCTCGACCGATTCCAGCAGGAAGTCGCCGCGATCGGCCTCGAACAATTTGAGCGCGGCGGAGATCGGCGTATCGGTGTCGGCAATCTGGCGCCGCCACACCAGCGCGGATTGTCCCGCCGCCAGCGCCCTGCGCGCGCTTTCTATGCCGTCCATTGCCGCCGGTCCCCCTGCGCCCATCTTACTGACCGCTGCCATTGGCGCTGACCAGGGCGCGCTGGACGGAGGCGACGGCATTGGCATTGCGCTTCACGCCCAGTTCCTTCTCGACCGCGCGCTCGAACTGCTGGTCATATTCCTGGCCCACCACTTCGCCGAGCTGGTCGCGAACCTGATTGACCAGCGCCTTGTCCGTGCCCGCATCGCCGCGCTTGATGCCGTTCAACTGCACGACGAAATAGCCGCGATCCTGCCCGGCCGGCAGCGTCTTCACGCTGTTGGTCGCCATGGTGAACAGCATGGCCACTTCCGCGGGGGGACGCTGGCCGTCGCGCATGATGTCGGCACGGCGCCCGCCCACCATCTGCGGCTTGGGCAGGGCGATGCCGGCGGAGGCGACCGCCTGGTCCAGCGTCATGCCCTTGGCGACCTTGGCGCGGATCTGCTCGGCCAGCACCTTGGCCTTTTCATTGCCCTGGGCGAGCTTGTACTGCATCGCCACCAGCGGCTTGACCTTGGCAAGCGGCGGCGGCGCAGGGGCCTGTATGTCGCCGGGCGCAACCAGCGCATAGCGCTTGTCCGCCGCGATCGGCACCAGTTGCGCGTCATCGTCCTGGCTCATGCCGAAGACAGGGGCAAGCAGCGGCTTGACGTCGGCCGGCACCTGATAGGCCGCATCCTCTACCTGCTTGCCGGAGGAAAGGAGGAACGGCGTCGTTTCCAGCTTCAGGCCATTGTCCTTCACCACTTCCTCGAAGCTGCCGCCATTGGCGATCTGATCCTCGATCTTGCCGGTGAAGTCGTTGAGCAGCCGCTTCTCCTTCTGGGCGCGCAGCGTGGTGACGATCTCGTCCCGCGCGGCGGCCAGGGCACGGGCAGGGGTCGTCCTGACCGCCGTGACCCGCAGCAGCACCCAGCCCAGCGACCCGCGCAGCGGCCCGACCAGATCGCCCTGCTTCGCGGCAAAGCCCGCATCGGCGACGGAGGCGGACGCTGCGGCGGCCAGCTTCTCGCGGCTCTGGTCGGCCAGTTCGGCGACCGAAAGGCCGGCCGATTGCGCCGCTGCGGCGAGCGACTTGCCGCCCTTCACCTGTTCCGCGATCGCCTTTGCCGCCGCCTGCGTCGGCAGGATCAACTGCTCGAAGCTGCGGCTTTCCTTCGCGGCATAGACGGCCTTGTTCTGGTTGTAATAGCCCGCGATCTCCGCATCGGTGGGCTGTGCCGCCTGGGCGAAGCGTTCGGCGTCGATCACCGCATAGCGGATGCGGCGCTGTTCCGGGATCGTATAGCGCGCGGCATTCTTCCTGTAGAAATCGCCGAGTTGCGCGTCGGTCGGCTCCGCGATGTCCTTGAACGCCGTCGCGGGGACAAGGGCGATGGTGCCCTGACGCGCCTCCAGCAGCAGCGAGGCATAGGGCAGCACCAGGGAATCGGTCAGCTTCACGCCCAGTCCCAGCGGCGCCAGCATCTGCCGCTCCAATATCTCGCGGCTGATGTCATCGCGCAGCGCCTGCTCGGTGATCCGCTCGCGCAGCAGCAATTGCCGGAAATTTTCCTGGCTGAAATTGCCCGCTGCGTCCTGGAAGGCGGGAATCTGCGCGATCTGGGCGTCGACGAGCCGCTTGGAGATATGCACCTTCTGGTCGCTCGCATATTCCTTCAGCGTCAGGGACGCGACAAGCTGGTCATAGACCTGCGCCGCGCCGCCCTGCGCCAGGAAATCGCCGATCTGCAACCCCGGATTGGACCGGCGCGCATTTTCGAACACGCGCTGCACACGGTCCTGGAATTCGGTCATGGTCAGGCGCGCGCCGCCTGCCTTGGCGGCGGTTTCGCCGCCTCCAAGGGACGATCCGAACTTGCCGCTCGTAATGTCCCCCATGATGAAGGCGGCCGCGATGATCCCCAGGAATATCAGCGCAGCAAAGGCGCCGAATTTGGAGTGGATGAAACGGCGAAAGACTGAAAGCATGGAGGAAAGTCCGTAAAAGCGGCTTTGATGGCGGCCCGCTTTAAGGGCGGATCGTCGCGCGGGCAAGGGGCGCTGGGGCTGCAAGGCTGGACAAATGGCCGCACGCCGTTCATCGGCTCGGCCAACCCGGCGGTTCGGATTGGAGAGCTGCGCCGCGGGGGACCGTGCAGCAATAAACAATAAGGGGAAAGATCGATGAGCAGGCGGAAGCTGGTTGTCGGTAACTGGAAGATGAACGGCTTGCGCGCCCAGCTGGGCGAGGTGGAGGCGATCGGCGCCCTGGCGCGCGACTATCCGGCGGTGGAGGTCGGGCTGTGCCTGCCCGCGACGCTGATCGCGGCGGCGGACGGCGTCAAGGGTGCGGCCTTCATCGGCGCGCAGGACTGCCACATGAAGGAAAGCGGCGCGCATACCGGCTGCCTGTCCGCGGCCATGCTGGCGGAGGCCGGGGCAAGCTGGACCATCGTCGGCCATAGCGAACGGCGACAGGACCAGGGCGAAACCGACGCCGATATCGCGGCAAAGGCGCTGGCGGCGCGGGCCGCGGGTCTGAAGGTCATCCTCTGCGTGGGCGAAAGCCTCGACGTGCGCGACGCCGGCAATGCGGAGGCGGTGGTTGCGGCGCAATTGCTGGCCTCCCTGCCGGATGGAGCGGCGGCGGACTGGCTGGCCATCGCCTATGAACCGATCTGGGCCATCGGCACGGGCCGAATCCCCACCATGGAAGCGGTCGCCGCGATGCACGCGGCCCTGCGCGCCACTCTTGCGGGCAGGATCGGCGCGCAGGCGGACGCGACGCGAATCCTCTATGGCGGATCGATGAACGGCGACAATGCGGCGGAGCTTCTGGCGCTGGCCGACGTCGACGGCGGCCTGATCGGCGGCGCGAGCCTTGCGGCGGCGAAATTCGCTCCGGTGATCGCGGCTGCCGCCTGACCGCCGACGGATGACAACCCCCTCCCGCCTGTGGGAGGGGGGCGGGAAAGACAGGGGCGGTTGCCCCCGCGCCCTATCATCGCTATGTGCGCGGCAACGCTCCCTTTACCGGACAGATATTCGTCTCATGTTCACCTTCCTCCTCGTCGTGCAGGCCCTTGTCGCTGCCCTGCTTGTCACCGTCATCCTGATGCAGAAGTCGGAAGGCGGCGGCCTGGGCGTCGGCGGCAGCCCGGCGGGGTTCATGTCGGCGCGCGGCGCGGCGGATTTCCTGACNCGCTCGACCACGGTTCTCGCCGGCATCTTCGTGACGCTGTCGATCGTGCTGGCGGTGATCGCNTCCATNCAGCACCGGCCGAGCGACATCGACACCTCGCTGGTGAAGCAGGCGCCCCAGNCTCCGANATCTTCTCCGGCGTCCGCGCCGGCCCCGGCGACCGGCAAGGATCCGCTGGCGGGCGCTGCCGGCGCGGCGAGCGGCAAGGCTTCCAACGGCGCNGTCCCGCTCGCCAACTAGGCGCGCGACACTCCCAATTTCGCTTTTTTCGCACGCGCGATGATTCGCGCGCTTGCCCAACTCGTTTGTAAAAGGCTAAGCCTCTCCCCCCATGGCGCGGTATATTTTCATCACCGGCGGCGTGGTCTCCTCGCTTGGCAAGGGCCTGATGGCCGCTTCGCTCGCAGCACTGCTGCAGGCGCGAGGTTTCCGTGTGCGCATTCGGAAATTCGATCCNTATCTCAACGTCGATCCGGGCACGATGAGCCCGTATCAGCATGGCGAGGTCTATGTGACCGACGACGGGGCGGAAACCGACCTCGACCTTGGTCATTATGAGCGCTTCACCGGCGTTTCGGCGCGGCAGTCGGACAATGTGACGCAGGGCCGGGTCTATCAGACCATCATCCAGCGGGAACGGCGCGGCGACTATCTGGGCGCGACGGTCCAGGTGATCCCGCACGTCACGGACGAGATCAAGGCCTTTGCCATGGCCGAATCCGACGATCTCGATTTCGTGCTGTGCGAGATTGGCGGCACCGTGGGCGACATCGAATCGCTGCCCTTCATGGAGGCGATCCGCCAGCTCCATAACGACCTTGGCCGCGGCCGGTCGATCTTCGTCCATGTGACGCTGGTCCCCTATATCGCGGCGGCGGGCGAACTGAAGACGAAGCCGACCCAGCACAGCGTGCGCGAACTGACGTCGCTGGGGATCCAGCCCGACATATTGCTCTGCCGCTGCGAACATCCGCTGCCGGAAAGCGAGCGGCGCAAGATCGCCCTGTTCTGCAATGTCCGCCCCGAAGCGGTGATCCCGGCGCTTGACGCCAGCAGCATCTACGCGGTCCCGATGCAATATCATGCAGAGGGGCTGGACGACGAAGTGCTGCGCGCCTTCGGCATGGAGGGCGCGTCCGCGCCCAAGCTCGACCGCTGGCACGACATCATGGACCGGCAGCAGAATCTGGAGGGCGAAGTCACCATCGGCGTCGTCGGCAAATATGTCGGCCTGCCCGATGCCTACAAGTCGCTATATGAAGCGCTGACCCATGGCGGCTTCGCCAATCGGGTGAAGGTCAACATCAAATGGCTCGACGCCGAACTGTTCGAGGAAGAGGGCGCGGACATCGCCGCTCGCCTGGAACCGATGCACGGCATCCTCGTCCCCGGCGGCTTCGGCGTGCGCGGGTCGGAGGGGAAGATCGCCTCGGTCAAATTCGCCCGCGAACGCAANGTGCCCTTTTTCGGCATCTGCCTGGGCATGCAGATGGCCTGCATCGAAGGCGCGCGGAACACGGCGGGAATCGNGAACGCCTCCACCACGGANTTCGGNGAAACCAGCGAGCCGGTGGTCGGCCTCATCACCGAATGGATGAGCAAGGAAGGCCTGCAGAAGCGTACCGCCGAAACCGACCTGGGCGGCACCATGCGGCTNGGCGCCTATCCGGCCAGGCTCNCNGGCAACAGCGTNGTNNCGGGCATTTACGGCGCGACCGAAATCAGCGAGCGGCACCGCCATCGCTATGAGGTCAATGCCGGCTATCGCGAGCCGCTGGAAAAGGGCGGCCTCATCTTCTCGGGCATGTCGCCGGACGGCACGCTGCCGGAAATCGTCGAACGCCCCGACCATCACTGGTTTGTCGGCGTGCAGTTCCACCCCGAACTCAAGTCCAAGCCCTTCGACCCGCATCCGCTCTTCGCCAGCTTCATCGAAGCGGCGGTGAAGCAGAGCCGGCTGGTATAAAGGAGGATCGGGGCCGGAATGGCCCCGTTTCACCCTAACCCTGGGCAGGCGTCAACTTCAACAACCGCCCCTCAGAACCCCGCCCGCCATCCTCCAGCAGCCAGAGCGCGCCATCCGGCCCTTGCTCCACCTCCCGGATTCGCGCGCCCATGTCCCACTGGTCCGCCTTGGACGCATTGTCCCCGTCCAGCTTCACCCGTATCAGCGCCTGGCTCGACAGCCCGCCGATGAACAGCGACCCCTTCCATTGCGGGAACAGGTCGCCCGAATAATAAGCCAGCCCCGCCGGCGAGATGACCGGGTTCCACCAGAGCTTGGGCGCCTCATAGCCATCGCCTGCCTTGTGGTCGGGAATGTCCCGCCCGTCATAATGGCTGCCATTGGAAACCCGCGGATAGCCATAGTTGAGGCCGGGCCTGATCAGGTTCACCTCATCGCCGCCCTTCGGCCCCATTTCCTGTTCCCACAGCCGCCCGTCCTTGTCGAAGGCGATGCCCAGCAGATTGCGATGGCCATAGGACCAGACCGCCGGATGAAAGCCTTTCGCCGCCAGCGGATTGCCCGCCGCCGGGGTGCCGTCCAGGTTCAGCCGCAGCACCTTGCCCAATGTCGACCTGGGATCCTGCGCGGGATCGAATTTCTGCCGCTCGCCATTGGTGAAGAACAGATATCTGCCGTCCGGCGAGAAGGCGATCCGCCCGGAATAATGGCCGTTTCCATCCACATACTGGCTTGCGCGGAAGATCACCTTCACGCCGTCCAGCTTCGTCGTCCCATCGCTCGCCTGGTGGAAGGCGCCGGTGGCGAGCGCCACGCCCTTGCCGCCCTGACCCGCCTCGGAAAAGCTGAAATAGACCGTCCGGTTCCGCGCGAAATCGGGCGCCAGCACCACGTCCATCAGCGCGCCCTGACCTTCGCTGTCGACCGGCGGAATGCCTGCGACGGGAATTTTGTTCCGTTCTTGGGATCGAACAGGATCATCTCGCCCGCCTTTTCGGTGACCAGCATCCGCCCGTCGGGCATGAAGGTCATGGCCCAGGGCGCATCGAAATCCGCGATCACGGAGGTCTTGAACGGCTTCGTCGCGGAGGTGGTGCTGTTCTGTCCCACGGCATTGTCAGCCGAACAGGCGATGAGGGCCAGCGGCAGGGCAGTCAGGGCAAGATGGCGCATATCGTCTCCTCCGGGGCTGAATTTCGGCGCTGATGACGCTAACAGAAGGCTTATCAAATGCCTCGCGACAAATAATGTTGCAGCTTTGCGGCATCCCGCCTATATCGCCCCTGCTTCCTTACATCGTCAAACATGTCGGGGTCGCGGGCGGATCGCCTGCGGCGACGGGAAGCTGCAATTTTGTTCTTTTGGAGACCCCATGGCGGACATCGCCGAACTGACAGCCCTGATCGAACCGGAGGTGAAGGCCTTGGGCTTCGACCTCGTGCGCATCAAGCTGTTCGGCTCGGGTGACGAGTATACGCTGCAGATCATGGCCGAGCGGCCGGAGACGAAGCAGCTCGTCATTGAGGATTGCGCCGCCATCTCCCGCCGCCTGTCCGACGTGCTGGACGAAGCCGACCCGATCGAGGAGGCCTATCGCCTCGAAGTCAGCTCGCCCGGTATCGACCGTCCGCTGACCCGCCTCACCGATTTTCTCGAATGGGCCGGGCATGAGGCGAAGATTTCCGCCACCGAAGCCGTCGGGGGCCGCAAGAGCTTCCGTGGTGTTCTGAACGGAATAGAGGGGGAGGGCATTCTCTTTACCGATGCCAAGGCGGGCGATGTGGTGATCCCCTTCGCATTGGTGGGCGACGCCAAGCTGATACTGACCGACGCATTGATTTCTGCTAGCATGCCGCTCTCCTCCGATGGGGCGGACGAGTTCGAAACCGAAGAATAAGGGTTTACGACCATGGCCAACGCCATTTCCGCCAACAAGGCCGAGCTGCTCGCCATTGCGAACAGCGTCGCCAGCGAGAAGATGATCGACAAGGCGATCGTCATCGAGGCGATGGAAGACGCGATCCAGCGCGCAGCCCGCGCCCGTTACGGCGCGGAGAACGACATCCGCGCCAAGCTGGACCCGGACACCGGCGACCTTCGTCTCTGGAGAGTCGTGGAGGTGGTCGAGCAGGTCGACGACTATTTCAAGCAGGTCGACCTGAAGCAGGCCAGCAAGCTGAAGAAGGACGCGGTCGTGGGCGACTTCATCGTCGATCCGCTGCCGCCCATCGACCTTGGCCGTATCGACGCCCAGTCGGCCAAGCAGGTGATCTTCCAGAAGGTCCGCGACGCAGAGCGCGAGCGCCAGCATGAGGAATTCAAGGACCGCGTGGGTGAGATCATCACCGGCGTCGTCAAGTCCGTCGAATTCGGCCATGTCGTCGTCAATCTCGGCCGGGCCGAGGGCGTCATCCGCCGCGACCAGCAGATCCCCCGCGAAGTCGTCCGCGTCGGCGACCGCATCCGCTCGGTGATCCTGAACGTCCGCCGCGAAAACCGCGGGCCGCAGATTTTCCTCAGCCGCGCGCATCCCGAATTCATGAAGAAGCTGTTCGCGCAGGAAGTGCCCGAAATCTANGACGGGGTGATCGAGATCAAGGCCGCCGCCCGCGATCCGGGCAGCCGCGCCAAGATCGGCGTCATCAGCCGCGATTCGAGCATCGACCCGGTCGGCGCCTGCGTCGGCATGAAGGGCAGCCGCGTGCAGGCCGTCGTGCAGGAAATGCAGGGCGAGAAGATCGACATCATCCCCTGGTCGGAGGATACCGCGACCTTCGTCGTCAACGCGCTTCAGCCCGCGCAGGTCGCCCGCGTCGTCATCGATGAGGAAGAGGAACGCATCGAGGTCGTCGTGCCCGACGATCAGCTTTCGCTCGCCATCGGCCGTCGCGGCCAGAATGTCCGTCTCGCCAGCCAGCTGACCGGCAAGGCCATCGACATCATGACCGAGGCCGACGCGTCGGAGAAGCGCCAGAAGGAATTCGTCGCCCGTTCCGAACTGTTCCAGAACGAACTGGACGTCGACGAAACCCTCTCGCAGCTCCTCGTGGCCGAGGGCTTTGGCGAGCTGGAGGAAGTGGCCTATGTCGGCATCGACGAACTGGCCGCGATCGAGGGCTTTGACGAGGAACTGGCGCAGGAACTGCAAAGCCGCGCGCAGGAAGCGCTGGACCGCCGCGAGGCCGCTGCCCGCGAGGAGCGTCAGGCGCTGGGCGTCGAGGATGCGCTGGCCGACATGCCGCACCTTACAGAGGCGATGCTGGTGACGCTGGGCAAGGCGGGCATCAAGACGCTGGACGACCTGGCCGATCTGGCCACGGACGAACTGATCGCCAAGAAGCGCGTCGACCAGCGCCGCCGCCGCAACGAAGGCAGCGAGGACAAGGGCGGCATCCTGGCCGAATATGGCCTCAGTGAAGAGCAGGGCAATGAGATCATCATGGCCGCCCGCGCCCACTGGTTCGAAGACGAGGAAGCATAAGCGCAGATGCCGTTCGTCGATATCCGTCTGGCCGGAAACGCCACCCGCGAACAGAAGGCGGCCATCGTCGCCGACGTCACCCGGTCGCTCGTCGAGCGTCTCGGGAAGCCGGCCTCTGCCGTGCAGGTGGTGATTTCGGAAATCTCGATGGAAAATTACGGCTCGGCCGGCCAGCTCATGGCCGATCGGGTCGCGCCCCGGCCGACAGGGGAGGACGCCAATGCCGCGGTCACTTCCCAATGAGAGGCTAAGCGCTTCCCCAGCACTGACGGACAGCCGTGCTCCTGCGAAGGCGGGAGCCCAGTCCAGAGGTCGTGCGCACCCGAAAAGGTGGAACCGGATTCCTGCCCTGGCAGGAACACGGATTTCGTTCGGAAAGGGCGCGTCATGACCGAACGCAAATGCATCCTGTCGGGCGACCGCGCCGACCCGGACATGCTCGTCCGCCTCGCCTGCGGCCCGAATGGTGAAATCCTGCCCGACATCCGCGCCAAGGCCCCCGGCCGTGGCGCCTGGATCGGAGTGTCCCGCGCGGAAGTCGAACAGGCGCTCGCCAGGGGCAAGCTCAAGGGCGCGCTCGCTCGGGCGTTCAAGACCGGCGACCTGCAAATCCCCGACAACCTCCCCGCGCTGATCGAGGACGGCCTGCGCAAGGCGCTGCTCGACCGGCTGGGACTGGAGGCGAAGGCGTCCATGGTCCTCACGGGCTCTGAAAAAATCGATGTCGCCTGCCGCAAGGGGGAGGTGACGATGCTGCTCCACGCCGCCGACGCCGCCCCCGACGGCAACCGCAAGCTCGACCAGGCTTTGCGCGTCGGGCAGGAGGCGGAAGGCACGGATTTGGCGGGCATCGTCTTGCCTGTGGACCGACACGCCCTATCTATGGCAATGGGGCGGGACAATGTCGTCCATATCGCGGTGACCGACTCGCGTGCGGCGTCACGTCTGCGCGGCGCCATAGGCCGCTTGGAAAGCTATCTGGGTTGCGCTAACGGAGCGCCGGTGCATGGGGAGCAGGACTCCGCAGGGGCATTGGGCGCCTGAGTTGGTATTGGAATGCCTGAGTTGGCATTGGAATGAAGGCGCCGACGGGCCTTGCCGGTCGGGTTGATGTGAAGGGTATAGTTCAGTCGTATGAGTGACAGCAAGGAAGACAAGCCGGTTCTGGGCCGCAAGCCGCTGGGGATCAAGCGCACGGTCGAGTCCGGTCAGGTGCAGCAGCAGTTCAGCCACGGCCGCAAGAACACGGTCGTGGTTGAGGTGAAGCGGCGCCGCATCCTGGGCAAGCCGGGCGAAGCCGGCCACGCTGCGCCTGAACCGCAGGCTGATCCCACGCCCGCGGCTGCCCCCGCCGCTCCGGCGGCGCCCCAGCCGCAGGCGCGCGCGCCGCAGCCGGCTCCCGCGCGCCCGGCCCCGCCGCAGAGCCTGATGTCCCGTCAGGAATTGCAGGCGAAGCTGCTGCGCGAGGCGGAGGAGGCCCGCATGTCCGCGCTGGAGGACGCGCGCCGTCGCGAAGACGCCCAGCGCCTTGCCGCAAGCGAGGAGGAAAAGCGCCGCGCCGAGGAAAATCGCCTGGCTGCGGAGGCTTCCGAGGCCGAAGCCGCGCGCCAGCCCGAAGTGGAAACGAGGACCGTCGAGGAAACGGCCAAGGCGAGCGTTGAGGAAGCCGCGCCTGTCGCGGCCGATGCCCCGGCCGAGGCTGCGCCGGCCGCTGCCGAAGCGAAGCCCGCAACGTCCACCATGCCGCCGCCGCGCCGCTTCACGCCGGTCGCCCCGGTCAAGCGCCCCGAACCGGCCAAGCCGGAGCGGGCCAAGCGCGGCGACGACAATCGCCGCCAGGCAGGCAAGCTCACCGTCACCCGCGCCCTTGCGGACGACGACAGCGCCCGCGCCCGCAGCCTCGCCGCGCTCAAGCGCGCCCGCGAGAAGGAACGCCGCGCCCATTATTCGGGCGGCGCCCAGCAGCGGGAAAAGCAGTCGCGCGACGTCGTGGTCCCCGAAAGCATCACCGTTCAGGAACTCGCCAACCGCATGGCCGAAAAGGGCGCGGACCTGGTGAAGGCCCTGTTCAAGATGGGCACCGCCGTCACGCTCAACCAGGCGATCGACCAGGATACGGCCGAATTGCTGGTGGAGGAATTCGGTCACCGCATCCAGCGCGTGTCCGATGCCGACGTCGAAATCGGCATGGAGGGTGAGGTTGACGCACCCGAAACGCTGAAGTCGCGTCCGCCGGTCGTGACCATCATGGGCCATGTCGACCACGGCAAGACCTCTCTGCTCGACGCGCTGCGCGGCACCAATGTCGTGTCCGGCGAAAGCGGCGGCATCACCCAGCATATCGGCGCCTATCAGATCAAGGCGAAGAGCGGCGACATCATCACCTTCCTCGATACGCCGGGTCACGAGGCTTTCTCGGAAATGCGCGCCCGCGGCGCCAACGTCACCGACATCGTCATCCTGGTGGTGGCGGCGGACGACGGCCTGATGCCGCAGACGATCGAAGCCATCAACCATACCAAGGCGGCCGGCGTTCCGATGATCGTCGCGATCAACAAGTGCGACAAGCCCGATGCCAATCCGCAGAAGGTGCGCGAGCGCCTGCTGAGCGAGGAGGTCGTGGTCGAGGATATGGGCGGCGACGTTCAGGACGTGGAGGTTTCGGCACTCAAGAAGACCGGCCTTGACGAGCTGATCGAAAAGATCCTGCTCCAGGCCGAGTTGCTCGAACTGACCGCCAATCCGGATCGCGCCGCCGAAGGCAATGTGATCGAGGCGCAGCTCGACAAGGGGCGCGGCGCCGTCGCCACCGTTCTGGTGCGCAAGGGTACGCTGAAGATCGGCGACACTTTCGTCATCGGCTCGGAAAGCGGCAAGGTCCGCGCGATGATCAACGACAAGGGCCAGCAGGTGAAGGTCGCCGGTCCGTCGACGCCGGTCGAGGTCCTGGGTCTTTCCGGCGTGCCGATGGCGGGCGACCAGCTCACCGTCGTCGAGAACGAAGCCCGCGCCCGCGAAGTCGCCGCCTATCGTCAGGAACAGGCGACCAAGAAGCGCACCACTGCCGCGCCGACCAGCTTCGAGCACATGTTCTCGGCGCTCAACACGACCGTCATCGAATATCCGGTGGTGGTGAAGGGTGACGTGCAGGGCTCGGTTGAAGCGATCGTGTCGTCGCTGAACCGCATTTCGACCGACGAGATCAAGGTGCGCATCCTGCATTCGGGTGTCGGCGCGATCACCGAGAGCGACGTCACGCTGGCCGCCGCCAGCCGCGCGCCGCTGATCGGCTTCAACGTCCGTCCCAATGCCAAGGCGCGCCAGTTGGCGGAGCGCGAGAAGATCTCGCTGCGCTATTATGACGTGATCTACGACCTGCTCGAAGAGGTTCGCGGCGAAATGGCGGGCCAGCTTGCCCCCGAACGCATCGAAACCATCGTCGGCCGGGCCGAGGTGCTTCAGGTCTTCCCCGCGGGCAAGAAGGACAAGGCGGCGGGCCTGCTCGTCCTCGACGGCATCATCCGCAAGGGACTGGCCGCGCGCCTTACCCGCGACGATGTCATCGTGTCGCGCACCAACATCGCCTCGCTCCGTCGCTTCAAGGACGACGTGGCCGAAGTCCGCGCCGGCATGGAGTGCGGCGCGGTCCTTCAGGACACGAACGACATCAAGCCTGGCGACACGCTCGAGCTGTTCGAGGTCGAGGAACGCGCCCGGACGCTGTAACANGAGCGCGCNCGACGCGGCGCGGAGGAAAAGGACATGGTCATGCTAGGCAAGGTCACGCCAATCCTCCGCAGCTTCGATGAAACGCGGACGCGCGCCTTTTACTGCGACTTCCTGGGGTTCGGAGTGGTGTTCGAACATCGCTTCGAACCCGGGATGCCGCTCTACATGGGCGTGGCGCGTGAGGGATGCGTACTGCACCTGTCCGAACATTATGGCGACGGGACCCCGGGTTCGGGCATTCGCATCGCTGTCGATGACGTACGGGCCTATGCGGCGGAGTTGCGCGCCAGGCATTTCGGCAACGCCCGGCCGGGGGAACCGGTCGAGACGGAATGGGGCAGCCTTGAAATCACGATCACGGACCCGGCCGGAAATAATTTGACCTTCTTTACCGATTTGCCGGAGTGAATGGCATGAACAATTTGCAGGAAGGTCCCTCCGTCCGCCTGCTGCGCGTGGGCGAACAGGTGCGCCATGTGCTCTCCGAGATCCTTCAGCGCGGCGACGTCCATGACGATGTGCTCGCCAGCCATGTGGTGAGCGTGACGGAAGTTCGCATGTCGCCCGACCTGCGCCACGCGACGGTCTTCATCAAGTCGCTGCTCGGCCAGGATGAGGAGGCCGTGCTGAAGGCGCTGCGCACCAACACCGCCTATCTCCAGCGCGAGGTCGCGACCCGCGTGCGCCTCAAATATGCGGCAAAGCTCAAATTCCTTGCGGACGAAAGCTTCGACGAAGGCAACCATATCGACAGGCTGCTGCGCGATCCCAAGGTAGCGCGCGATCTGGACAAGCCCGAGGCCGAGGGCGAATAGGCCGCTGCCCGACAAACATCGTCCCCATCGACGCGACGGCGCAGCCCGGCTAACAGCGTCTTGTCCGCAGGCAAAGCAAGGCAAGGGGCAGGGCAGATGAAAAGAACGGGCATATTCGCAACCGCGCTTCTGGCGCTCGCCACGCCCGCTGCCGCCAGGGAAGCGCCGGTCCATCCGGCCGTCACCACGGACCCGGCCCCTGATCCCGCCTATCCCGCCGGCATGAGCGCCTTCGTCATCCCCTCCGGGGACGGCGCGCTCAACGCNGTTCTCTATACCGCCGCCGGTTCGGGCNTGCACCCGACGCTCCTCCTCCTCCACGGCTTTCCCGGCAATGAGCAGAATCTGGACCTGGCGCAGGCGGCNCGCCGNGCCGGCTGGAATGTGCTGACGCTCCANTATCGCGGCTCCTGGGGCAGNCCCGGAAACTTCTCCTTCACCCACGCTTCGGAAGACGCCTGGAACGCGCTGCAATATCTCCAGCAATCCGCCACCGTTGCGAAATATCGCATCGACACGAGCGCCATCGTCGTCGCAGGGCACAGCATGGGCGGCTTCATGGCCGCCGATGTCGCCGCCGCCGAACCCCATGTCGCGGGCCTCTTCCTGATCGATCCCTGGGATCCGGCCGAAACCGCCGCTGCCCTCTCCACGCCGCAGGGCGAAGCCGCTTGGAAGGCCGAAGTTGCCGGTGACCTGCCCCCACTCCATGGCGCCAGCTATGACAGCCTGACCGCCGAAATCAGCGGCAGTGTCGAAAAGTTCGACCTCGGCCGCAGGCTGGTGGGCTATGGCCGCCGCCCCTTGGNCATCATCGGGGCGGAGCGGGGCATCGGCGCCATGGCGCGCAAGGTGACGGCCGACGCGCAATCGGCCAATCCCGACACGCGGCTGATGGTCTGGCCTACCGATCACAGCTTTTCCGACAGGCGCATCGCGCTGGCCGACGCCCTGGTCCGCTTCCTCAAGCAGATCGCGCCCATGGCGCGCTGACCCATGGCGAAGCTCTATTTCTACTACAGCTCGATGAATGCGGGCAAATCGACGACCCTGCTCCAGTCCAGCTTCAACTATCGGGAGCGNGGCATGGAAACCATGCTGTGGACCGCCGCCGTGGACGATCGTTACGGAGCCGGACGCATCGTTTCCCGCATCGGGCTGGAGGCGCAGGCCCATATCTTCGATGCCGCGACCGATCTCTTTGCCGCCATCGCCGCCCAGCAGGCGCGCACCCAGCTGTCCTGCATATTGATCGACGAGGCGCAGTTCCTGAACGAAGAACAGGTCTGGCAGGTCGCCACCGTCTGCGACCGGCTGAACATTCCGGTGCTCTGTTACGGCATCCGCACCGATTTCCAGGGCAAGTTGTTCGAGGGCAGCGCCGCGCTGCTGGGCCTGGCCGACACGCTGAACGAGATAAAGACGATCTGCGAATGCGGGCGCAAGGCGACGATGAACCTGCGCGTCGATGCGCAGGGCGCGCCGATCCGGCGGGGCGAGCAGACCGAAATCGGCGGCAATGACCGCTATGTCGCGCTCTGCCGCCGCCATTTCGCGGAGCGGATGCAGCGCTGAATCTTGTATCAAATTGTCGCCTCGTCCTCCCGACGGAGCGGCCTTCCACCCATATCGGCGTCATGAAGATGGAGCGGCGATCTGATCCCATCGGATCGAAATCCGCTCTTGCAGGAGACAGAGCATGTTCGCCAGATATCGGGCCGCTTTCCTGGCCCTTCCCCTGATGTTCGCGAGCGTCCCGGCCATGGCCGCGATGCAGCAGCCGGCAAGCGGTGAAGCATCCATTCCCTTCGTCAACCATGGCGGGGTCTGGAACTGGCAAGCCGATGGATCGCGCGGCGTCTATGTGCAGGACCAGCATCGCCAATGGTATTATGCGAAGNTGATGAGCAACTGTTTCGACCTGCCCTTCGCCAACGCCATCGGCTTCGAAACGCGCGGCATCGATACGCTCGACAGGTTCGGCACGCTGNTCGTGCGCGGCCAGCATTGCCCGATCACCAGCTTCACCTANAGCGCCGGCCCGCCCGCCAGGACAAAGAAGGGCTGACAGCNGGCGGCGCCCGCTATAGAGGGCGCCGCCATGCATGGCTGGATCATCCTCGACAAACCCNTGGGCCTCGGCTCGACGCAGGCCGTNAGCGCGGTGAAGCGCGCCNTGCGGCAAAGCGGCGCGGGAAAGCTNAGGGTCGGCCATGGNGGCACGCTCGATCCGCTGGCGACCGGTGTTCTCCCGGTGGCGGTGGGAGAGGCGACGAAGCTCGCCGGGCGGATGCTCGACAGCGACAAGATCTATGACTTCACCATCGGCCTGGGCGTGCAGACCGACACGCTCGACCGGGAGGGCAGGGAGGTCGCGTCCAGCGCGCATCGCCCCACCCTGGCGGAGGTGGAGGCCGTCCTCCCCGATTTCACCGGCCCCATCGAACAGGTGCCGCCCGCCTATAGCGCGATCCTGATCGACGGCCGGCGCGCCTATGACCTGGCCCGCGCGGGGCAGGAGGTGGAAATGAAGACGCGCGCCGTGACCATCCACCGCCTTGACCTTCGTCCCTCCCGCGAGATCGCGAAGGAGGAAATGGTAGGGGAGGTCACCCTGCGCGCCCATGTGTCGAAGGGCACCTATATCCGCTCCCTCGCGCGCGACATCGCGCTGGCGCTCGGCACGGTCGGCCATGTCACCATGCTCCGCCGGGTGAAGGCCGGGCCGTTCACCCTGGAAACCGCGATTTCGCTGGACAAATTGGACGAAGCTGCTACGGGCGGCGGCATCGGCAGTCTTATGCTGCCGTTGACCGCAGGGCTGGACGACATCCCGGCTCTTGCAGTCTCTCCCGATGAAGCACTGGCTCTCCGACAGGGGAAGGTGCTCGTGGGGAAACCGCATACCGGCTTGTTACTGGCGATGGAGGGCGAAACGCCCGTCGCGCTGGTGGAGGCCAGTGGCCCAGAAACCCTTAGGGAAATCAGGGTGGTGCGCGGCTTCAATCTCTAGATGTTACGAAAGGAAGCCGATGTCGATTACTGCCGAGCGCAAGGAAGCGCTGATCAAGGAACATGCCCGCGCCGAAGGCGATACCGGTTCGCCGGAAGTCCAGGTTGCGATCCTCTCGGAGCGCATTTCGAACCTGACCGAGCATTTCAAGGGTCATCACAAGGATAACCACAGCCGTCGCGGCCTGCTGATGCTGGTCAACAAGCGTCGTTCGCTGCTGGACTATCTGAAGAAAAAGGATGCGGGTCGCTATACCGACCTCATCACCAAGCTGGGCCTGCGCAAGTAAGCCTGCTAAAGAAGGAGCGGCCCCCATGTCGGGGCCGTTTCCGATTCCGGGGCTCCTGCAATTCGGCAGGATGTTCCGACCAAGGGGCCAGACGATGCTCCGAAACCGCTGCGGGCCGGTTTAGCCCGCATGACAGGCCCCGCCCGGCAATAGGGCCAGGCGGGCGAAGGAAAACAACATGTTCGATGTAAAGAAGGTATCAATCGAGCTGGGCGGAAAGACCCTCACGCTCGAAACCGGCCGTATCGCGCGTCAGGCCGACGCCGCCGTGCTGGCGACCTATGGCGAAACCGTGGTGCTGTGCGCCGTGACCGCCGCCAAGTCGGTGAAGGAAGGGCAGGACTTCTTCCCGCTGACCGTCCATTATCAGGAAAAATATTCCGCCGCCGGCCGCATCCCGGGTGGCTTCTTCAAGCGTGAACGCGGCGCGACGGAAAAGGAAACGCTGGTTTCCCGCCTGATCGACCGCCCGGTCCGCCCGCTCTTCCCCGAAGGTTTCTACAACGAAATCAACGTCATTGCCCAGGTTCTGAGCTTTGACGGCGAAAGCGAGCCCGACATCGTGGCGATGATCGCCGCCTCGGCCGCGCTGACCCTGTCGGGCGTTCCCTTCCTGGGTCCGATCGGCGCCGCCCGCGTCGGTTACAAGGATGGCGAATATCAGCTCAACCCGTCGCTGGACCAGGTGAAGGAAGGCGAACTCGACCTCGTCGTCGCCGCCACCGGCAATGCCGTGATGATGGTCGAATCCGAAGCCAAGGAACTGTCGGAAGACGTCATGCTCGGCGCCGTGCTGTTCGCCCATGAAGCGTCGAAGAAGGTCGTCAATGCGATCATCGACCTCGCCGAGCAGGCCGCCAAGGATCCGTGGGACGTTGCCAAGGGCGACAATCTCGACGACCTCAAGAAGAAGCTGAAGAAGCTGATCGGCAAGGACATCACGGCCGCCTACAAGCTGACCGACAAGTCCGCCCGTTCCAACGCGCTGAACGATGCCCGCGCCAAGGCAAAGGCCTGGTTCGCCGAGGAAGGCCTCGACGCCCAGACGGTCATGGCCGGCATCAAGCTGACCAAGAAGCTGGAAGCGGAAATCGTCCGCACCGCCATCCTCAAGGACGGCAAGCGCATCGACGGCCGCAACACCACGCAGATCCGCCCGATCGAGGCGATGGTCGGCTTCCTGCCGCGCACCCACGGTTCGGCCCTGTTCACCCGCGGTGAAACGCAGGCGATCTGCACCACCACGCTCGGCACCAAGGATGCGGAGCAGATGGTCGACGGCCTGACCGGCGTTCATTATGAAAGCTTCATGCTGCACTATAACTTCCCGCCCTATTCGGTCGGTGAAGTCGGCCGCTTCGGCGCGCCGGGCCGTCGCGAAGTCGGCCATGGCAAGCTGGCATGGCGTGCCCTGCACCCCGTGCTGCCCAGCAAGGAAGAATTCCCCTACACCATCCGCGTGCTCAGCGACATCACCGAGTCCAACGGCTCGTCCTCGATGGCGACGGTCTGCGGCGGTTCGCTCTCGATGATGGACGCCGGCGTGCCCCTGAAGCGCCCCGTCTCCGGCATCGCCATGGGCCTGATCCTGGAAGGCAAGGATTTCGCTGTCATCAGCGACATTCTGGGCGACGAGGATCATCTCGGCGACATGGACTTCAAGGTGGCGGGCACGGAAGCGGGCATCACCACCATGCAGATGGACATCAAGGTTGCCGGCATCACGCAGGAAATCTTCGAGGTCGCTCTGCGCCAGGCGAAGGAAGGCCGCGCCCACATATTGGGTGAGATGAGCAAGGCCCTGTCCTCGACTCGCACCGAGCTGTCGGCCCATGCCCCGCGCATCGAGACGATCCAGATCGACAAGGCGAAGATCCGCGACGTCATCGGCACCGGCGGCAAGGTCATCCGCGAGATCGTCGCGGAAACCGGCGCGAAGGTCGACATCGACGATGAGGGCATCATCAAGATCAGCTCGTCCGACATCAACCAGATCGAAGCCGCCAAGAAGTGGATTCTCGGCATCGTCGAGGAAGCGGAAGTCGGCAAGNTCTACACCGGCAAGGTCGTNAACATCGTCGACTTCGGTGCGTTCGTGAACTTCATGGGCGGCAAGGACGGNCTCGTCCACGTCTCCGAAATGAAGAATGAGCGCGTCGAAAAGCCGACGGACGTCGTCTCCGAAGGCCAGGAAGTGAAGGTCAAGGTTCTCGAAATCGATCCGCGCGGCAAGGTTCGCCTGTCCATGCGCGTCGTCGATCAGGAAACCGGCGAGGAACTGGAAGATACCCGTCCTCCCCGCGAACCCAGGGGCGATCGCGGCGGTGAGCGTGAAGGCGGCCGTGGCGACCGCAATCGCCGCGACCGTGGCGGCGACCGCGGCGGACGCGGTGGCGACCGGGGTGATCGCGGCCCCCGCCGTGACCGCGGCCCGCGCGGCGAAGGCAAGGGCAATGGCGATGACGACGGCTCCAATGCCGGTCTGCCGGACTTCCTGACCCAGGATTGATCCCGGTCCATCAGGCCCGATAATACAGGAAGGGCGCCCGGTCATCCGGGCGCCCTTTTTGATGAATTTGAATGCTTTTCTGATCTCCATCAATTGGCCTGGGCGGAAGTTGTGATAGGGTAACGATCAAGCTGTGGGGGGATTTATGCAGCGCAGGAACGAACGATTCGTGGAGCGCCTGCCGCTGGCCCTGCGTCGACCCTGGCATGCCTATCTGCTGGCGACCGTTTTCTGCCTGATCGCCCTCGCCATTCGCGCCGTCGCCGAAATCGCCATGCCGGTCGGCTATCCCTTCGTTTCCTTCTTTCCCGTCGTGATCCTGACCTCCTTCCTGTTCGGGGTGCGGCCGGGCATCTATGCGGGCGTGTTGTGCGGCCTCTTGTCCTGGTATTTCTTCATTCCGCCACGCATGACGTTCGACCTTCCATCCGGGCGTGCTGCTGGCGCTCGCCTTCTACGGCATCGTCGTGATCATCGACATCGCGCTGATCCATCTCTTGCAGAAGGCGAACTTCAAACTGGCGTTGGAGCGGGAACGCAGCCGCGCCCTGGCGGAAAATCGCGAATTGCTGTTCCACGAATTGCAGCACCGCGTGTCCAACAATCTTCAGGTCGTCGCGGCCATGCTTTCGCTCCAGCGGCGCCATGTCGACCATGAGCTGGCCCGCCGGGCGCTGGACGACGCTTCGGCCCGGCTCGCGCTGGTCGGCCGGATCAGCCGGGCGCTCTACAACCCGTCGGGGGAGGGGCAGGATGTTCGCTCCTTCCTGGCGACATTGACCGCCGACGTGCTCGCGGCCAGCGGCCGGGACGACATTACCCTCACCGTCGAAGCCCCCGAAGCGCTGACCCTGCAACCCGACATCGCCGTGTCGATGGCGCTGATCGTGACCGAAGCGGTCAACAACGCCATCGAACATGGCCTGCCGCATCGGGGCGGCAGCATCCACGTCAGCCTGGACGTCAGCGACGGCACGATAACCCTTGACGTCACCGACGATGGAAGGGGCCTGCCCGCCGATTTCGATCCCGGCTTCAGCCAGAGTCTGGGCCTGCGGATTTCCAATGCACTGGCCTTGCAACTGAACGGCCGCTTCTCCCTGATGCCCTCGGCAAAGGGCGGCGCGATAGCACGGCTTGACCTGCCTGCCCGCGCATAGCGACCGACATGCACATTCTGCCGCTTGGCGAGGCGCATTCGCTCCGCTATGACCCGGCCATGCTGACGAAAACCATGACGCGCATCGGCGCGGCTACCGCACCGCTTCTGCTTGCCGCCCTGCTCTCGGGCTGCGCGACGTCGAAGAACAAATCCGACACGCAATATGTCGCCCGCGACGTGTCGACGCTCTACAATGCGGGCAAATACCGCCTGGATCGCGGCCAGTACAAGCTTGCCGCCGCGCTCTTCGACGAAGTGGAGCGCCAGCATCCCTATTCGCCCTGGGCCCGCCGCGCGCAGCTCATGTCCGCGTTCAGCTATTACATGAATCAGGATTATCCGGAATCGATCGGCGCGGCGCAGCGCTTCCTCTCGATCCACACCGGCAACAAGGACGCGCCCTACGCCTATTATCTGATCGCGCTCTGCTATTATGAACAGATTGCCGACGTCACCCGCGACCAGAAGATCACGCAACAGGCTCTGGACGCGCTGGGCGAACTGATCCGCCGCTATCCCGACACGCGCTACGCCGCCGATGCCCGGCTGAAGCTCGACCTCGTCAACGATCACCTCGCCGGCAAGGAGATGGAGATCGGCCGTTTCTACCAGCGTCGTGGCCAGTGGCTGGCGGCGACTCTGCGCTTCCGCACGGTCATCGACAAATATCAGACGACCACGCACACGCCGGAGGCGCTGGAGCGCCTGGTGGAAAGCTATCTCTCGCTCGGCATCCCCGCCGAAGCGCAGAAGGCCGCTGCGGTGCTGGGCCGGAACTATCCGGGTTCGAAATGGTATGAGCGCAGCTTCAAGCTGATGCGCGAACATCCGAACAAGGCCTGACCTGTCCTGTTCCCCCTCCCGCAGGCGGGCGGGGTCGAACGGCATCACGCGCCTCTGTTCAGGGGAGGATCGCGAGCAAAGCGAGCGTTCCCTCCTGCCACATTCAGCGCCGCTGGCGCGGTGCACCCACCCCGGCCCCTCCCGCCTGCGGGAGGGGGGAGTCGCTCGCCCTTGCTGACTGCCCTGTCCATCCGCAACGTCGTGCTGATAGAGGCGCTGGACCTGGATTTCGGGTCGGGCCTGGGCGTGCTGACCGGTGAGACGGGCGCGGGCAAGTCGATCCTGCTCGATTCGCTGGGCCTCGCACTGGGCGCCCGCGCCGACAGCGGCCTTGTCCGCAGCGGGGAGGCGCAGGCCAGCGTCACCGCCACCTTCGACGCGCCTCCCGCCGATCATCGCGCGACGGACCTGCTGGCCGACAATGGCATAGACGT
>JGI24737J22298_10000122_pt1 | contig 23588 bp, 16 predicted proteins | sample KBSCornC3_FD_22298 | JGI IMG/M metagenome (IMG submission 22298) | reverse complement strand
CGATCGAGCATTTCCACTTTCCCTGGAAAATCGCCTTCCTGCCCGATCAGCGGCTGCTGGTGACCGAAAAGCCGGGCAAGATGTGGCTGGTCACGCCAGGCAAGAACAAGATCGAAGTGAGCGGCGTGCCCGCGGTCGCTTATGCCGGCCAGGGCGGCCTGCTCGCGGTCGCGGTCGCGCCCAGCTTCGCCAAGGATCACGGCATTTATATCTCCTATTCGGAGGGGACGCCCGATTCTTCAGGCCTCGCCCTCGCGCACGCCACGCTCATTGCAGAAAATGGCAATGCGCGACTGGATGACTTCAAGGTGATCTGGCGGCAGCTCCCACGCGGTGCGGGCGGCCAGTTCGGTGCCTATATTGCCTTCGCGCCCGACGGGAAAAGCCTGTTCCTGGCGTCCGGCGAGCGGATGCGCTTCACCCCCGCCCAGGATCCTGATCAGGCGCTCGGCAAGATCCTGCACCTGACGCTCGACGGCAAGCCCGCGCCCGGCAACCCCTGGGCGGGCAAGCAGGGCGCCACCACCGTCACCGTCACCGATCCGCCTGCCGATACCGAAGCGGCCAAGACGGCGGAGGGGCGCAAGGGCACGGTCCCCGCACCCAACATGACCCCTGCCGAAACGTGGAGCCTCGGGCATCGCAACCAATATGGCCTCGCCTTCGATGCCTCCGGCAAACTGTGGGAAACCGAAATGGGGCCCCGCGGCGGCGACGAGCTCAACCTGATCGAGCCTGGCAAGAATTACGGCTTCCCGCAGGTCAGCTACGGCATCAACTATAATGGCAAGCCGATCCCGAGCCATGACAGCAGCGATCGCTATCAGAAGCCCGTGCTCTACTGGACGCCGATCATCGCGCCGGCGGGTCTGACCTTCTATTACGGCAATCTCTTTCCGCAGTGGAAAGGTTCCGCTTTCATCGGTGCGCTTGCCGGTAACGGGCTGATCCGCATCGCTTTCGACGGCGGCCCTCACCAGGCGAACCGCTGGAACCTCGGGCACCGCATCCGTGACGTCGTTGCCGGACCTGACGGCGCGCTGTGGCTGATCGAGGATGAAACGAACGGCAGGCTGCTGCGTCTCACGCCCAAGCAATAAGGGGGCATGTCATGGCTGACGACTGCATCTTTGTCGGCGCGACCGCCGAGGGGCAGCGCGAGGATCTCAATCTCAAGCGCGCCAATCGCCATGGGCTGATCGCGGGCGCGACCGGCACGGGCAAGACGGTGACGTTGCAGGGCATCGCGGAAGGGTTCAGCCGCGCGGGCGTGCCCGTATTCGTCGCCGACGTGAAAGGCGATCTCGCCGGGCTGGCGATGCCCGGCTCGCCGATGGCGCCGACGCATGCGCCGTTCGCTCAGCGCGCGACCGAGATCGGCATGACCGATTGGGCCTATCGCGACACTCCCGTCATATTCTGGGATCTGTTCGGCAAGGCGGGCCATCCCGTCCGCACCACCATTTCCGAAATGGGTCCGCTGCTGCTCGCGCGGCTGATGGATCTCAACGAAGTCCAGGAAGGCGTGCTCCAGATCGTCTTCAAGGTTGCCGACGAACAGGGCATGCTGCTGCTCGATCTCGCCGATCTGCAGGCGATGCTCGCCTGGGCGGCGGAAAATGCGGCGGACCTGTCGGCGCGCTATGGCAATGTCACGCGCGCCACGGTCGGTACGATCCAGCGCCAATTGCTCCAGCTCGAAGCGCAAGGCGGCGACAATTTCTTCGGCGAGCCCGCGCTCGACATCCACGACATGCTGACGGTGGGGGATGACGGCCGCGGCATGGTCAGCGTGCTCGCCGCCGACAAATTGATGGCGGCGCCCAAGCTCTACGCGACCTTTCTGCTCTGGCTCTTGTCAGAGCTGTTCGAGACGCTGCCCGAGGTGGGCGATCCGGACAAGCCGAAGCTCGTCTTCTTCTTCGACGAGGCGCATCTGCTGTTCGACGATGCCGCGCCGGCCTTGCTCGACACGATCGAGCAGGTCGTCCGTCTTATCCGTTCCAAGGGCGTCGGCGTCTATTTCATCACGCAGAATCCGATCGACGTGCCGGACGACGTCGCAGGCCAGCTCGGCAATCGCATCCAGCACAAATTGAACGCCTTCACCCCGCGCGAACAGAAAGCGGTGCAGTCGGCGGCGCAGACCTTCCGCGCCAGCCCGGGCGTGAACGTCGCGACCGCGATTACCGAGCTGAAGGTCGGCGAAGCGCTGGTGTCGCTGCTCCAGCCCGACGGCGCGCCCAGCCCGGTCGCGCGTACCTTGATCCGCCCGCCGTCATCGCGCGTCGGGCCGCTCACCGACAAGGAACGCGCAATCATCATTTCGACCTCACCGCTGGCGGGCAAATACGATACCGCGGTCAATCGTGAGAGCGCCGCCGAGATGCTCGCCGCCAAAGCGGGCGATGCCAAGGCCGCGGCGGAGCAAGCAAAGGCGCAGGCCGAAGCCGCGAAAGCGCAGGCAGAGGCGGCCCGGGCCGCTGCGGCGCAGGCCAAGCTGGATGCGCAGGAGCAGGCGCGCCGCGACCGCGAGGCTGCACGCGCGGCCGAAATGCAGGCCCGGGCCGAAGAACGTGCACGCGTCGCCGCGGCGCGTGAAGCCGCCAAACCGACGCTTACCGACAAGATGCTTCAATCCGCAGCCCGCTCGGTCGCCTCGTCGGTAGGGCGTCAGGTCGCGGGTCAGCTCGGCGGGCAATTGCTCCGAGGCCTGCTCGGAGGGCTGTTCAAGGGCCGCTGAAGATCCTCCCCATCGCAGATAGGGAGGATTAACGGGCTTTCGTGCAGAATTGCGTCGCATCAAATCTTCCCGCTCACCCGGTGATTCTGGCTGCGAGGGCGTCTAGAACCGCGCCATGGCTACGATTCTAGACAAAGTACCGACCGTCTCCCTCGCACAGGAGGCGTCCGACCCCGAAGCATTCGCCCAGGCGCTGGGTGGCTCTTTCCATCGCTACGGTTTCGCCATCGTTTCCGATCACGGCGTTCCCACCGAGGTGATCGCCGAGGCCGAACGCCAGGCCAAGCTCTTCTTCGCTTTGCCCGAGGAGACCAAGCGCCGCTACCACACCGGCAAAGGCGGCGCGCGCGGCTATACCCCCTTCGGGATCGAAACCGCGAAAGACGCGACCGCGCACGATCTCAAGGAATTTTGGCATGTCGGGCGCGAGCTGCCCGAGGGCCATCCCTTCGCCGATATGATGGCCCCCAATCTGTGGCCGGACGAACTGGCCGATTTCAAGAAGGCCGAGCTGGCGCTCTTCAACGCCCTCGACGCCTGCGGTGCGCGCCTGCTGCGCGCGATCGCCCGCTATCTCAACCTGGCGTCCGATTTCTTCGAGGACACGGTCCGCGACGGCAACAGCGTATTGCGCCTGCTCCATTACCCGCCCGTGCAAGGCGAAGGATCATCGATCCGCGCTGGCGCGCATGAGGATATCAACACGATCACCCTGCTGCTCGGCGCGGAGGAAGCCGGGCTGCAATTGCTCGATCGCGACGGCAATTGGCTTCCGGTTCAGCCCAGGGAAGGCGAGTTGGCGGTCAACGTCGGCGATATGCTCCAGCGGCTGACCAACAATGTGCTGCGCTCGACCACCCACCGCGTGGTCAACCCCGCGCCCGAGCGGCGCGGCGTCTCGCGCTATTCGATGCCCTTCTTCCTGCACTTCCGTCCCGATTATCTGATCGAGACGCTGCCCCAGTGCATTTCGGTGGACCGCCCCAATCTCTATCCCGATCCGATCACCGCGCACGATTACCTTCTGCAGCGGCTGAGGGAGATCAAGCTGATCTGATCACCCCCCCGTGGCTCTCAAAATGCTCATCTCAGCGGCCATGCCCAGATCACCAGCGGGGTTCCTACGAGAACTACAAGCAGGGAGAGGGGCGCGCCGAGGCGGGCATAGTCGCTGAACTTGTAGCCGCCGGGACCGAGGACGAGCGTATTGCACTGGTGGCCGATGGGCGTGAGGAAGTCGCACCCCGCGCCCATCGCGGTCGCTATGAGGAAGGCTTCCGGCCGGTAGCCGAGGTCATGCGCAAACACCGCCGCGATCGGCGCCATGACCAGCACCGTCGCCGCATTGTTGAGAAACGGCGTCACCGCCATTGCCGCGACCAGGATGAGAGCGACGGCACCCCATGGCGGCAAGCCGGCGGCGAAGTGCGCGAGTCCCGTCGCGATCACATCGGAGGCGCCCGTGGTGCGCAGCGAATCGCTGACCGGGATCAAAGCGCCGAGCATCACCAGGATGGGCCACTCCACGGCTTGATAAGCTTCGCGCGGCGGCAGGGCACCTGTTGCGACGACGAGCCCCGCCGCAGCGAAGAATGCCACCGCCACCGGCACGATCCCAGCGGCGGTCGCGCTCATGGCCACCGCCAGCAGGATCAGCGGCAGCCAGCTTCGTCCACGGCTGCCGAGCCGAAGCGTGCGTTCTGCAAGCGGTAGCACGCCGAGATCCCGAAGCCGCTCCGGCAACGTTTCGAGCGACCCTTGCAGCACGATGACGTCACCGGCGCTAAGCTTGGTCTGCCCCAATTCACGCGTCAGCCGCTCGCCGGCGCGTGAAACCGCGATTAGGTTGACCCCGTAGCGCTCTTGAAGACGCAACCTTCCAGCCGTCTGGCCGATCAGCACCGAACTCGCGCCGATAACGCCTTCGACCACGCCGATCTCATTTCCCTGGCCGCTCGGCATCTCGCGATGCTCGCCCGCAAGCGCGAGGGCGTCGCCCGCGATCGTCCGCTCGAGCGCATCGGGATCGCCCGCCAGGATGAGTGTATCTCCCTCGCGGAGCATAACCTGTGCGGCCGGGATGGTGCGTACCTCCGCCCGAAGGAGACCGGTCACGCTGATCTCTCTTTCGTGGCGCTCCACGAACTCGCGCACGGTCTCGCCCACGGCAGGCGAGTTGGCCGGGATGCTCGCTTCCGTGACGTAACCGCTGATGTCGACCGCGTCGCTGAGCGTGGCACTTGCGCGCCGCTCACGCGGCAGCAGACGGTAACCGAACCGCAGAAAGATGAGGCCCACGACCAGTAGCCCCAGGCCGGTCGGCAGATAGTCGAACATGCCGAAGGGCTTGCCGGTCATGCTCTCCCGCACGCGGCTGACGATGATGTTGGGCGATGTGCCGACCAGCGTCGTCAACCCGCCGAGCAGCGAGGCAAAGGACATCGGCATGAGAAAGACTGACGGGCTGGCATTGTTCTTTTTGGCCATCTGAAATGCGGCGGGCATCAGCATCGCAAGCGCGCCGACGTTCTTAACTAAGCCCGAAGCGACGCCGACCGTGGTCGTGAGGACCAGCAATTGCGAGCGGACCCGGCTCACGCGCCTCGATACGAACCCGAGCGCACGCTCGATCAGTCCAGAGCGCTGCATCGCGGCCGACATGACCAATGCCGAGCCGACGATCACCACAATGTCATCGGAGAAGCCGGAAAATGCGTCCTTCGGTTTGACGATTCCCAACGCGAGCGCAGCAAGCAGGGCAAGGATAGCGGTGACGTCGTAGCGGAAGCGCCCCCAGATGAAGAGCGCCATCATGCCCGCGAGCACACCGATGGAGAGCCACTGCGAGGCCGTCACTGGGCGCCGCCGGGATGTTGTATGTGCCTTTTCGTGTGGGGGTCGGGTCGATCGGCTTGGTCAAAGGGCAATGAAGTCGTGTCTGAATCGCATGTCATGCGGTGATAACGCTGAACGCGCTGAATCGATTCCGCTGACGATCGACAGAGAGCGCATTACTGGCGCGCAGGCGCAAATCGACAGTTTTGGATCTCCCTCGATCACCCGCTGCGCCCGTCTGGGCGTCGTGCAGGCTGCCACGGGTTGGAACCGTTCATCTACACGCTGGAAGCAGATGGCATCCCTCACCCGCGGTTCAACGGATGCGCTAAACCGCTTCTGTGTGGAATCCTCGGTTGGTCCTCGCCGCTCTGCGTCCGTTGCACCGGCTTGTGGAGGAGGCCCGGTCCCGTCTCAAAGATTCCCCAATACCGCACGTCAGCGCCGTGACTGAAGGAATGGCGCTTCCGGCAGCCACCGTCTCTGTGGCGAATGATCGGTATCGGGGCGCTTTCCAGACAGACCGTTTCAAGCCAAGGCACCGGCAGCTACTGTCTGGAACGGACGACCAGCGTCGCTGAAATGAACGAGCGTCTATGGTTGGGTGCAGCAATCGGTCTGGAGACGCTTTGCCTAAAAATTCGAACGGCGAGTCAGACAATTGTTGACTTACGGACAATCAACCGCGGCTCCAGGCGTAAGGTTTGAGGTGCGCCGCCGGCCCCTGTACTCAGATCAAGAACGCGCTTCGCCGCCATATCCCCCAGCCGATGACTGCTCTGGTCAACGGAAGTCAACGGCACACGCAGATAATCAGCGTAACGCAGATTGCCGCAGCCTATGAAGGCAATATCCTGGGGAATGCGCAGTCCGGCCTGCATCGCGGCGTCCATGGCACCAATGGCCGACAGATCATTGTAGCAGAAGACGGCATCCGGCGGTTCGCGTAAGGACAGCAATTCCTGCATTGCATGGTAGCCGGTAGCATCGCCGCTTTCTTCAAAGCCATCGCGCATGACTAGATAATCTTTGGGAAGTTCGATGCCGGCGGCGGCCAGCGCGCGTTGGAAGCCTTTGAGCCGGTCCGCCGTCGGACTGATGCCACGCCCGCCGATATGGGCGATCCGCTTGCGGCCGATGCCGACCAGATGGCGCGCCGCAAGTTCACCCACCATGAGGTCATTGGTGCCGACGAAGTCCATCGGCAACTTGGGAAAATGACGATCAATGAGCAGGATGGGTGTGTTGGTTTCCGCCAGAGCCGTGGGAGGATGCGTTGCCGGGCGACAGGATGCCACCACCAAGACATCGACGCCGCGCGCTAGAAGGGTTTTGATTTCCTGTTCTTCGATATCCGGATCTTCTTCGGAAGAGGCCAAAACCAGAACCAGACCCTCCGATCGCAGCGCCCCGGCCAGTGACCGGGCGAATTCGCCGAAGAAGGGATGGATCAGATCCGGCACTACCAATCCGACCGCATCGGAATGTCCGCCCGCCAGCGCACGCGCCAGCATATTGGGCTGGTAGTTCAGCTCGCTCATCCGCTTCAGCACGCGCTCGCGGGTTTTGTGACCGACATCGGTCTGGCCGCGCAAAACCTTTGAAACGGTAACCGTCGAAACGCCGAGATCGCGGGCTATGTCTTTGAGTCTGACTGCCATTGAGGGAGCTTTTCGAGTGCGTTGAAACCGTTGCTTGATCTATTCAGATACTCCCCGAGCTGCATCCAGATAAAAGACGGGGGGCTTAATTGAAGCGTGTTCGCGTCCATAAGGCCCAGCAGCCTGCCGCCAGCGTCGCCAGCAGGAGGACACAAAGGACCGCAACCCATTCCCAGCGCATGGCGAGCGGCGGTACAACCGCATCAGCGCCCAGCCAGGCAAACAGCGAGACGGCGACGGCCACGATGGCCCAGTCCCACCAGCGCCGTTTGCCCGACCCTTTGGTGTCGTCACCATTTTGGGCCTTCAGTGCATCATTGTAATCAAGGTCATAGCGGTCGCACTCGCGTAGCAAAGCTGCATCGCGGTTACTTATCTCATCCGCGCCAGCTGCCGCCGTGCTGATGGCCAGCGCCCCCAGGATCATGAGCAGCGAACCGCCAACGACCAGCCCGAGATGTAACGTATCGGCCGCCGTCAGCTCTCCGAATACAAGCGCGCCCCAGGCCAGCCCCCATAATTGATTGGTATTGGACAGCGGAATGCCACGGCTGATGCCGAGATACTTGGTAGCATATTGCTGAAACAGGTCGCCAATAACCCACACAAAGCCGCCCAAAAACAGCCAGAACAGCACCTGACGGTGGTGCAGAAGCTGTATTGCGGAAGAGTTCGGGCCGCCATCGAAGCACCAGGTCAGGGTCAACATCGTGCCCAGTTCGCCGAACGTGAAAATGGTGACGAAAGAAAGAGGGCTCATGCCGCTCAGATAGGCTTTGCGGTAGGGTACATACATGGTGCCCCACATCAGGCTGGCGCCAGCTGCCGCAGCGAGGCCACGTCCGGCGTGTGGTGATGCGCCGCTATCGTGAAGCGTGCTGAAGCCCAGCATGATGGCGGCGGCGATGATTGCCAGAGTGCCAAGTAGCACCTTGCCGGTGGTTCGCGCGCCGCTCCCCCGCATTTCACGGAACAGCAGCCAGCCCCATAGCAGCCCGACCAGCGAATTGGCGTTCCACAGCGGAAAGGCCGTAGCCAGGCCCACATCACGAATGGCGAATACGGTCAGGGTGTTGGCAACAGCCCATAGTGCGCCAGCCAGAAGCGCCCAGATGATAAGGTGCGGTTTGGACGCGATGTCCGAAAACACGAAACCTGTGCCCTTCATCAGGGTCGGAAAGGTCCACCGCGCGGTGAAGACGCCTGCCACCATGCACAGGGATATGGCGAAGGGAGAAAAACCCGCCGTGACCAATTTGGTCGGCGCTTCCGCTGCGCCAAGCCAGGCGCCGGCGGCCAGGCCGCACAAAACGCCCAGCATATGTTGAGGATTAGCCGATGCCGCGGCCGTCTTTTGTGAAGACGCCATGATGGCGGTCCTTTCTTTCCCTGGGATCTATCCGGCTTCGGAGAAGCGTGTTTTAGGTGATGATCACCAGAAGAAGGATGCCGCTGGCAAGAACCAGCGCGGGAATCCAGAACTGAATATCAGTTAAAACTGCGCGCACTATGGACGCACGTGTCGCGTGCTGCTGGTTCATCCGCATCCTCGTTTCCCATGGGCTTGTCCTTCTCTCTGCGGGAAGGTTTGAAGCAGCCACGGAGCGTTACCGATGACGTTCGATGTGTCAAGGCACCGTTACCAGCGTATGAAAGAGGTTATTGAGCTTTTTGGTGGCTTGCGATAGGCCATTTACGTAAGCGGTAACGTTGGCAAAGCGTGCCGAGATCTGAGGACGCGTAACGATGGGCGCAAACGCCACACAGGCTGTCGGTGAAGGTCGCTACAAGGAAGGCAAGGCCGAGGAACAGTTTCGTCAATATGACGTGACTGCCGTTCCGGGCGTCGCCCGGTTCTATCGCGACAATCACGAGCAGATGACCGTTGACTATGTTCTGCGCAAGGAGGCCGAATATTTCGGCCTCACCCGGGGCAAGAAGTCGATCTGGGAGGCAGCTGAATTTCTGAATGCCCTCGTCGATGAGAGCGATCCGGACACCGATCTGTCGCAGACCGATCATCTTTTGCAGACGTCGGAAGCCATGCGCCGTGACGGACAGCCGCGCTGGATGATCCTGACGGGCTTTCTGCACGATCTGGGCAAATGCCTCTGTTTATGGGGTGAACCGCAGTGGGGCGTGGTTGGGGATACCTATCCCGTGGGCTGCGCCTGGTCGGAGCACATTGTCTTCCACGAATATTTCGCCGGCAACCCGGATCGTAATGTACCGGAATACCAGACAAAATATGGCATTTACGAACCAAATTGCGGCCTTGAGAATGTCCACATGTCCTTCGGCCACGATGGCTATATTGCTGAGGTGATGAAGCCTTACCTGCCGGATGAAGCGCTCTATATGCTACGCTTCCATTCCTTCTATCCCTGGCACAAGCACGGCGCTTACGATCACCTATGCAATGACAAGGATCGCGCCATGCTGAAATGGGTGCTGGAGTTCAACAAGTACGACCTTTACTCGAAAGGTCATGCCAAGCCGGACCTGGCTCAACTAAAGCCCTATTACGACGACCTGTTCGCCGAATTTCTACCGGCAAAGGTAGCGTGGTAGACAGTCCATTGAAGGGCCGTAGGGGTAGACTGGGTCTAGCGGGCCTTGCTCTCATCGCAGGTGGCGCTGCAGCGCAATCCGTCCCGGACCCGGTCGACCTGGCCAACGTCTTCGTCGGAAGCGACAAGGGCGGGAATACCGTCCCCGGTGCCGCGGTGCCGTTCGGCCTGGTCGCGCTGAGCCCGGACACGACCCGTGGCGACACCAACGGCTATGATCCGCGTTCGCCGGTGACCGGGTTCAGCTTCACGCATGAAAGCGGAACGGGCGGGCACAGCAAATATGGCAACTTCCGGGTTCTGCCGACCATCGGTCGGCTCGATCCGCGTGGTGCCGCGCTCCGTCGCATCCAGGAATTGGGTCGGCCGGGTTATTATCGCGCATCGCTCGACGCGGGCGCCGCAGGTCCGATCCTGGTGGAGGCGAGCGCCACCCGTCGGGTCGGCATCCTGCGGCTCACTTATCCCCGCGGCGGCGACGCCAATCTGATGCTCGACGTCACCTCATCGATTCAGCTGATGGGTGAGGGCCCGATCGCAACCGCGGCGCATGTCGAATGGAGCGATGCGCAGACTTTCTCCGGCTGGGGCAACTTCACCGGCGGCTGGAACGTGGCGCCGGTGAAACTCTATTTCGCCGCCGCGTTCGATCGGCCTGCGTCGAGCCACGGCAATTGGCAGGCCGACCGCGGCAGCTTGCAACTGTTGCCGCCGGCGAGCGCGGACGGTGGCGACCAGCGCACCGATCCGTTCCGGCGGCTCGGCGCTTACGCGCGCTTCGATTCCGCACCCGACAACGTCGTGCAGCTCAAGCTGGCCGTCTCGTTCGTCAGCATGGAGCAGGCGCGTCGCACGCTGGCAACCGAACTGCCGGGCTGGGATTTCACCGCCGCCCGCAATGCGGCCGAGGCGCAGTGGCGCGATGCGCTCAGCCGGATCACCGTTGAAGGCGGCAGCGATGCCGAGCGGCGCAATTTCTACAGCGCCCTCTACCGCAGCCACGCCATGCCGCATGACGTGAGCGGGGAAAATGTGTGGTGGAGCTCACCCGAGCCGCATTATGAGGATTTCTACACGATCTGGGACACGTTCCGGACGCTCCATCCCCTGTTGACCTTGATCCAGCCCGATCGGCAGCGCGCCATGATCCGGTCATTGCTTGATACGTATCGCCACACCGGCTGGCTGCCCGATTCACGCATCGCGGGTGCCAATGGCATGACACAGGGCGGCTCCAACGGCGACGTGCTGATCGCCGATGCCATAGTCAAGAAGCTCGGCGGCTTCGACGCCACGCTCGCGCTGGAGGCGATCCGTAAGGATGGCGAGGTCGCATCGGCCGATCCGCTCAACGTCGGCCGTGCGCTCGAGGGCTATGTCGCGCTCGGCTATATGCCGCTCGATCTCAACCGCTCCGCCTCGCGCACGCTCGAATATTCCTATGACGATTTCGCCATCGCCGAGGTGGCGCAGGCGCTGGGCCACGGGGATGTGGCGCGCAATTACCTCAAGCGTTCGACCAGCTGGCGTAATCTTTGGGATGCGGATCTGCGCTGTATCCGGCCCCGCTATGGCAATGGCGATTGGCTCGCCGATTTCGATTGCGCGCACGTCTATCCCGACAATCGCAGCGCCTGGTGGGACGCGCCCTTCTACGAAGGCTCCAGCCTGCAATATTCAACCTATGTTCCCCATGATGTCGCCGGCCTGATCGCGCTTACAGGCGGGATTTCCGCCTTCGTCGGGTGGCTGGACCAGCTGTTCGACGGCGGCGGTTACGATCATAGCAACGAACCTGACTTTCTCGCGCCTTATCTCTACATCCATGCCGGCCGGCCCGATCGTACTGCCGAGCGGGTGCGCACGATCCTGGCGCGCAACTATCGGCCTACCCATGACGGCTTGCCCGGCAATGACGACGCCGGTGCCATGTCCTCCTGGTATGTGTGGAGTTCGATCGGGCTGTTCCCTAATGCCGGCCAGCCCTTTTATTATATCGGCTCGCCGGTGTTCACGCGCAGCACGATCCGGCTGGAGGGGGGCCGCAGCTTCACCATCGTCGCGCCGGCGGCCTCTCCCGAGCGACCCTATGTGGTGGCGGCACGGCTCAACGGCCGGCCAATCGACCGCGCCTGGTTGACGCATGACGAGATAGCGCGCGGCGGTCGGCTTGATCTGGACATGGCGGAGGCCCCAGCAGGATGGGCGACTCACTTCCAGGCGCCCCCCAACCCTTTCCTCCCGCCTCCGTCCGCCCACAACGACGCACGGTAGACAGGCTCGTCGACGCAGATACCCTGCATCGCTGGTTGTCACCTTTTGGGATCAGCGGCAGCCATGAAAGTCGGCAATTGGGCGCTTAGCTGCCCGTCGGCGTCAAATGGACAGTTTTGGATCTCCCTCCATCACCCGCTGCTCCAGCCTGGGCGTAGTTCCCGGCTGCCACAGACGTGCATGGTGCGACACGCGGTAGCGTAGCGGGCCGCCGTCAGGTGTGGTTGCGCGCGTGATCGGGCGGACGATGCAGACGAATTCGGTCTCGATCGTGTCCGGGCCGGCGCTGACCACCGCAAAACCGTGTCCGGCCATGTCGACGAATTCCAGATGCGGCGCGACATCCGGATTGGTCGCCGCGCGCGCTTTCTCGATGTCGCCGCTTGCTGCATATTCCAGCGCGGAACGCACCCCGCGCTTGAGCGTCAGGTTGATCGTCGCCTCCGGCTCCGCGCCCGGTTCCTGGCGCACGAACAGCGCACGCAGGGTCTGGTCCTTCGGGAAATATTCGCTGGCCTCGGCAAGACCCGGCGCGGAGATCGATCCGGTGATGAAGCTGACCCCCACCGGGTGGAACGCGGCGGGCGGCAACGCGGGCGCTGCATAGCCCGCCCAGAAGCTGTGCCGGTCGCCTGAAACGGTGACAAACCCCGCCACCTTATGGTCGCGCACCGTGTCGTAAATCTCCGCCCGCTCGTTGAACGCGCCGCTGAAATCGCCGCTACCGAAGGTTCCATAGCCCTTGCCCGGCCATGCAGTCTTCACGAGACCCCCAGGCAGATTCTGGGGATCGGTGCGCATATCCAGCGTGCCGTTGGTGGCGCCCCAGATCTTCCATGTCGCGGTCGATTGGGTCAGCTTTTGCTTGAGCCAGGCCTTCTGCTCGCCGCCGAGCACGGTGAAGGCGGGCTCGTCCTTGCGATAATTGGGGATGGTCCTGTCGCCGATCGCGATTGTCGCGGGGGGATGACCGCCGGCATAGTCCTTTCCGCCGTCAACGATCTCCATCCACTCCTGCGGAAGGACCGGATACTCGCCCGAATCGAGTACCGCCGCCTCGGGTCGGTCGGTTGGATACGCCATCTTATAGCTGTGCAGGTCGGTCAGGATCAGTTCGACGTTCCGGCCGTAACGCAGCGCGCGAAACGCGGTCATGCTGCCGACCGCTATGCGATTGTTGGTCTCCGTCCCGAAACCATCCTCGTCAAAAGTCTCGATCGCCGCCTTCGTCACCGCGGGCGGACGAAACTCGTCGAGGCCCGGGCCCGATGCCTTGCGGACGCGAGACGGGATATATTCCCACCACGCCTGGTTGGCGGCGACGCGGAGCGGCTGGGCGGGCTCGACCTTGCCGCCATATTTGATGAAGCTTTGCCAGCCCTGCCACGAAAATTCGTGATTGTCGCCGATGCATACGAACGGGAAGTGCGCGCGTGCGTCCTGGATGTCGGGATCGTCGATGTGCGCGCGATAGATGTGGCGATAGCCGGCCAGGTTGGTCGGCACGTGGAAATTGCTGACCTTGCGCGCGTCGGGCACGCGGCCGAGATCGTAAACTGTGCGCGAATAACGGTGCGGTAGCTCGTCCGGATATTCGACCACCTCGTAGATGAAGTCGCCGAGATGCAGCACGAAGCCGAGTTTGCGGTCGGCAGGCGCGTGTTCATCCTCCCAGATCATCCGCCGAAAGGCGTTCTGCGCGCCTTCGTTGACGCTCTGACACGAAACGAAGGCGAAGCGGACGGGGCGCGGATCGGTGGCGCGAGGAGCGGTGATCGTGCGCCCCACCCGGCTGCCCATGCCTTGATCGTCGGTAAAGCGATACCAATAGGTCGTCGCCGGCAAGAGGCCACCGACCAGCACCCGGCACGTCCAGTCGGCTGCCGCCAGCACCGGCGCGCGCGCCGTGGCGACGACGCTGCGAAACTCCGCATCGAGCGCCACTTCCACCGTCAGCGCCTGCCGATCGCCCCGATCGAACGGCCGCCGGGTCCACAGCACCACGCTATGCTCATCCGGATCGCCTGATGCGACGCCCTGGGGATAGCGAGCGCGATCCTCGCGCCACGCGATGCGGGACGGTGCGGCGGCCGATCGCGTAGCCCAAACACCGATCGCGCCGAAGGCTGCGGCGCCTGCCACGAACTGCCGTCGATTCATCTCGCGCTCCGGCCTATGTAAGCCGACAGTTTCGCGTCGAAGAGGTCCGGTCAAGCTGCCTGGCACGACCGGCAATGAGCAGCCCCCCGGCGACCACGCTTATCGGTGCGGGTGCGCCTTCGCCCAGTCCAGCGCGCCCTGCAGGGTGGTTACCCAGATCTCGCTGCGGTGGTCGGCGAGCCAGGCGATCAGCTCGCGGTGCGCGGCGTCGGATACCTGCAAATAGTCACCGGCGACACCGTGGAACAGATAAACGGCCATGCCGCCGCCGACCTCTGCCTCCTTGGCGAAGTCGATCAGCTGCGCGCCCGTGACCTTCTCGTCGAACCCTCGCGAGGGCATATGCATCGGATCCATGCGGCCCACGTCGGCGCGCAAGTCGTCGGGCGAGGTATAGACCCCGCGCACATAGGTCACCAGCTTCGCGGCCCTGAGCGCCTCGAGATAGTCCTTCCCGCCCGCCATGGACTGGCCGCAGGGCGTCGCAAAGCCGTGGGTCGGCTTGCCGTCGAGCGAGGTCAGAAAAACGTTCTGCTGCTCGATCTCCTTCAGCATCCTCTCCGTCGTATAAGCGTCGGAGCTGTGGCTGCGGTCGCCGGATGGGCCGGCGGGGCAGGCGTGCAAGACGGTGTGGTTGCCGAGCTCATGGCCCTCCGCGGCCACGGCGCGCCAACGCGGAATCGCCTCCGGCTTCAGCCCGGTGAGGAAGAAGGTCGCCTTGAATCCTGCCGCATCCAGCACCGGCACGGCATGGTCGAGCTGCGAATCTAGCGCATCGTCATAGGTCAGCACCACCGCCGCCTTGGCCCCGTTCGGCCAGTTCGTCCCCGCTGCGGCCGGCACCGCGCAAATCAAGCCCAGTGCGAGCGCCAGAAGCGTCTTCATCGTCATCCCCCCTCCCGCCGGACACGGCGCGATCCTTGATGCTGCTATCGCTCACGCGAGCGGTGCGCAACCCGATCGCAGGCAGAGGGGCGATCGTCATTCAACGCCTCGATTGTGGGCTTCTAACTCCCTTGCAGGCAGCGCCCAGGCGGTCGAGCAACCACACGAGCCCCTCGTCGGCCAAGGCTGCCTTGGGCAAATATCCATTCATCGTGAAATGGCCGAGCGGCAGCGGCGGCTCTTCGACAGTAAGGCGGAAGCGCGAGGCGTAACGGTCTGCAAAACGCCTCGGAACCGCGCAGAGCAGGTCGGTGTCGGCAAGGATCGCACAGGCGAACATGAAGTTCGGCACCGTGAGTGCAACACGACGCGCCAATCCTTCTCGGGCAAGCACGTCATCAACGAAGCCGTGCGGATCGCCGGAGAGCGAAACGACCAGGTGGCCGGACTCACAATAAGCTTCGACGCTTCGCTGGTTCAGGAAGGGGTGGCCGACGCGCATGACCAGGACGAAATCTTCCTCGTAGAGAAGCCTCCTCTCGAACCGCGCGGGTCCATCCTCGGAGGGGATGATCGCGACATCGATCTCGCGTGTTTCAAGTTGGGCAAAGGCTGTGCGCCACGCACGATCCAGTGCCGTCTCGTCCGCCACGGGAAGCAGTTGCCGGATGCCGATGTCGATGCCGGGCGCGTTGGCCTGAAGATCGCTGAGCAGCGCTTGGAGGAGAACCGCCGAGACGCCGTCCGGTGCCCCTATCACGAAGCGGCGGGTCGATGTGGCCGGGTCGAAACGCTCCGCACGCGAGATGACGCTGCGAAGGCGCTGGAGCGCGTCGGCGATTGATGGTGCGAGAGCCTCCGCGCGATCGGTCGGGACTACCCCTTTCGGCGTCTTGATGAACACCGGATCGTTGAGGAGGCGCCGCAGCCTGCCAAGCCCGTGGCTCACCGCCGAAGGCGATAAGCTCAATCGATCAGCGGCGCGCCCGACATGCGCCTCCGCGAAAACAGCCTCGAAGAGGACCAGCAGGTTCAGGTCGACGCGGGAAAGATCGATTTCGTGCAGCATATTCCTGAAATCATATCACTTCATTCAGCAGCAGCGAAGGCTCACATCAGGCGGAGGGGCGGACTTCCCGCCCACCCGGATGAGGAGCAGTCATGATTTCCAGAATTGCGTTGAGCTTGCTCGCCGCCGGCGCCTCGACCTTGGCCGGAGCGAAACCCGATTCCAGTTCCGAGGTAGCTGCCGTGATTGCGCGAGCGGCGGAGGCCCACAAGCAACTCATGCGCGGCGACATCGCCGCCTATTTGGCGGCAATCGAGGTGGCTCCCGATTTCATCCTGATGGACCCGTTTGGCGGCGCGCCCACCGGCGCTCCAAAATCGGAAGTCCATTGGCAACGGATCGGCCGCTTCTTCCACGAAGGTCGCGACGCCGATTTCAAGCCGATCGCCACGTATCGATCGGATGACCTGATCGTGCTGGTGGCGAATGAATATGCGCATGTCGGTGTTGGCTCGCTGCCGGCGCAGGACTGGTCGCTGCGCGTGACCCTCGTCTTTCGTCGCGACGATGGGGCGTGGCGCCTCGTGCATCGCCATGCCGATCCGCTGGTGAAGGGCATCTCGCTCGAGGAGGCAGGCCACATCACCCTTGGACGGCAGCGGCCGTGATCGCGATGGACGGCGGCGTTGCTCCTTGGTGATCCGCTGCCCCAGCAGGAGCAGGCGCACGCCCAAACTATAGTCGGGGCTACTTAGGTTGCGGCGCTGCATCCTTCGGTGCTGCCGGTTCGGCGGCACGCGCCTTGGCCATATCCGCCATCTCGGCCGCGGTCCTGAAATCCAGCAGCTCCACCTGGAATACCAGATCCGAATTGGCCGGGATCGATCCGGCGGCCTGCGTTCCATAGCCCATGGCTGCCGGGATGCAGAGGCGTATGATGCCGCCCTTGGCCAACAGCTGCAGCCCCTGCGAGAATCCGGGAATGACCCCGCTGACCGGCATGGGCGTCTGCATCCCCTGATCGAAAACCGCGCCGGTCGCGGCCAGATAGCCGATATAATTGACCAGCACGGTGGCGTCTGCGGCCGGCTTTGCGCCCGTTCCGGCATGCAACATCGTATAGCCAAGGCCGGACGGCGTCCGCGCCGCGCACACGCGCTGTGTCGCCGGCACGACGGGCATCAAAGGCAGCGCGATGATACCATTGTCGGCGGCAACCGGCTTGGATGCGGCGACCGGAGCGTGGTGCGCCCTTGTTTGGGCGGCCAGCAGGGGCGTCGTCAGCAGCGCTAGGGCCATCAGGGAAGCGGAACAGCGGATCGCGCGTGAGGAGGAATTCATGCGCGCGCTTATGCAGGATCGAGGCGCGTGAGCAAGGGTGACAAACTTGTTTCGATCCCCGGTCACCTGCGGTACTTGCATCCATAACAAGATAGTTATATAACTACATTATTATGGATGACCGCCTGAGTATAAGCCTGTCTGCCCTTGCTGATCCGACACGCCGAGCAATCCTCGCGCGGTTGGCGATGGGCGAGGCAAGCGTAACCGAGTTGGCGAAGCCCTTCGGCATGAGCCAGCCCGCAATCTCACGCCACCTCAAGGTGCTTGAGACAGCCGGCCTGATCGAAACGCGCCAGTCGGCACAGGAACGACCCAGGCGATTGAAGCCTGGAGCACTCGATGAAGTCGCCGTCTGGATCGCCCGCCTTCGCAATATGTGGGGCGAGAGTTTCGATCGGCTCGACGAATTTCTGGAGTCCCAAGATCAATCCGACGGAAAGGGTGTTTGATGTCCGAGAAATTCGAAATTTCCCGAGTCTTTAGGGCTGCCCGTGCGAAAGTCTGGGACGCATGGACTAAGCCGGAGCAGCTTGCCTGCTGGCTTGCTCCCAAGGGCACAGCCTCGGAAGTGAAGCACTTTGAACTGAAGCCCGGGGGCTATCTCCACAGCAAGCTGACCGACGCGGATGGCAATGTCAGCTGGGGCAAGAACGTCTATCGGGAGATTGAGCCTCAGGACCGGCTCGTCTGGGAGCAGGGCTTTTCCAATGAAGCCGGCGACATTGTTCAGCCGCCATTCCCGATGCCCTGGCCCCGATTGATGCGCACCACCGTGCTTTTCGAGGACGAAGGATCGCACACGCGGGTGACGCTCACCTGGGAACCCATCAACCCGACCAAGGAAGAGCTCGCTTCCTTTGCGCAAATGCTGCCGTCAATGACGGGCGGCTGGACCGGGACGTTCGACCAGCTCGNCGCATTTCTCACCGGATGACCGGAAATAGGGGGCTGAGCGATCGCTACGCCTGAAGGCGTCCGACGCTCCGTCTAAAGATCGCCGTGATCCGTCCGCTAAGGCTGGATCACGACATTGATCGTAATCTTTCCGGGCTCCGGAAGAACGAATGGTTCCCCTTTCGGCAAGGCTTTGATCGCTTTCGCCAGATCTGGCGGCACCTTGGCGAGATCGACGCCAACCGGGCTGCGCTCGAATGTGATGCCCAGTCCAAGCAGGTGCCTGATCACCGCATTCATGTCGTGGTCGGGTTTGAGGATTTCCAGCTTTTTGACCATGTCTGGCCCTCCCTCGAACCGTATCTGGTCCAAGCGGACTAGGTCGGGTTTGGGCGATCCCGTGGCCATATCGCTGGGCGCGGTCGGTGATGCGCCGCCGGAAAGGTCGGTCGCCGCTACGGCTTTCGCATCGCCACTTCCGACGGCGGTAATCGCGGTTGGCTTGGCGGACTGGCGGTTGGCCGGCGGCAGGCACGGCGCGTCGGCGCTGGCCCAATCCACCTCGTCGGTGGTGGGAACATGCTCCCCGTTGCCGACCGACCCCTTGCGCTCCGCCGGGTCGTACGAGATCCAGCCCATGCTGTTATCGAAACCGGGCACGCGCGCATTGTCGCGGCGCGCCGTGGCGGCGTCGATCTCCGGCTGCTCCACGCGCGAGGTTCGGATCATGCGGACCGATCCGTCGCGCAGCTCCCATGNGCGGTAATAGGTACGTCCGAANAGGTGCTGGACGAAGCTGGGTTTGGACGTCCATTGCCGCGGCTGCGTCGACTGGGGCAACCGGATGGTCGTTACGTAACACTCGAAATCCGGCTTCTGATAGAAGGGCACGTCGGGATTCTGATCGGCCGCGCGCACACGTCGGTCAGGCGGGTTGAAGCCGCCGCCGGGCAATGCCAGCGATTTCGCGCCCCCGCCGTCATCCTGCCAGTCGATCGTGCCCGTGCCGCTAACCTTCAGGATACTGGCGCCGGCTTGCTCGTCATAACGCCATTGCACGTCGTCGATCGCCTGGAATGTGTCGCCGATCGCATTCTGGCGGAAGGCGGCGAGCAATTGCGCCGATGTCAGGGCCGAAAATTGCATGTCCTGTTGCAGCCCCTTGACCCCGCGCAATATGGTCGTGCTGACGATATGTGCCGGCTTGTCGAACCCGGCGCGCGCGTCGGCATCATACATGTGGATCTCGTCGGCCACCGCCGGAGGCTGCCAGGCGAGCCGCTCGAGCGGGCTGCCGGCGATGCTGAGCGGTAGCACGCGGCTGACAGGGAACAGCGGGTGCAAGCTGGCGCGCGCCACGGGTGGCAGGGTGCCGTCCAGCCAATAGCTCGCCCCATCGATATGGGCGCGCACGAGCACGTGATCGAACAATTGCGGTATCGGCAGCCTTTGGTCGAGGCCATCGTCATTGCCCGCCGAATTGACGAGCACCGCCTCCGCATCCACTCCTAACTGCTTCAACAAGGCGAGCAGGAGCACGGTCTTCGCCTTGCAATCGCCATAGCGGCGCTTCCAGGTCACGTCGGCCGTGGCGGGCTGGAGATTGCCGCCATTCAGCCCGACATAGACGTAACGCACGTCCTGCTGGACGAGTTTGAGCGCCGCGGCAGCCCGGTCCATGGGCGTGTGATAGGCCGTGGCGATCCGTTGCGCCTCGGCCATCAGTGGTGATCCGGGGGCCAAGGTCGCCGCCTGGGCGTAAAGCGGTGCAAAGTGGCGCGAGACCGACGCCCAGTCCGAAAAGGCGCTATATTGGACGATGCGTTGCCATTGATAGCGCGCCGGCGCGTCATTGGGCGGCGCCAGCAGCGGCGGGTTATCGAAGCGGAAATCGATCGCGCGATCGCTACGCTGCGCCATCGGCTCCATGTCCTGGGTCAGCTTGATGTTGGGTCGATATTCCTGATCCCAGCTTAGCCCAAGACGATAGCGCCCGGGCGCCGGGTTGGGGGCGAGCAGCAGGATGCCCGATTCATGGTGCAACAAAGTCGGATCGCTCCCGAAGGTCGTGAGATCGATCTCCAGCTCGTCGCCGACGCGCAGATCGGAAACGTGCAGCACGGCGGTCAGGATGCCGTCGAGCGTCGCCGCCTCCAGCCGATCCTCGCGGCGCAGGATTTCGAACGANGCATTCTGCAGNACGTCGATCGCCTGGCCGTCGCGATAGACCTTGATCTCATGCACGATCGGCGCGCCNGCCGTGGGGTTCCAGGCAATCGAGATATTGCCAAGCTCCAGCGCGTTCGATTGCAGGATCTTGAAACGCGATCCCGTATATTGCGCCTGCCCCGCGCCGTCGACGTGCACCAGCAGATCCTGGCGCCGTACGAAGATCGGCCCCGACACATTGGCGGGCACCGGCAGCATCGTTGACGGCACCACCCAGGCGGCCGGCGGTCCGCGACGAACCTGTTGCGGATCCGCATGCGCCACCGCGCCAAGCGATAAGGCAGCCGCCAAGGCCAACGATACGCGCACGTCTTTCCCCCGCCCCAACAGCGCGACCATTTTGACAGGGGAACAAACAGGATCAAGCTACGAAACGGCGTCGAAATGGATGCATCGGCTACTCGTCGATGGACGGGAGGAGGAAGCCTGTTGGATGTACCGCTGCTATTGCGGAAGGGCGGGCAAGTTCCATCGACGAAACCTGTTCCGGGCGGCGCCTCTGTTGGGCGTGCTCCCGCGCCGCCTAGCCGGCGCGACCGGGTCCAGATCCGCAGTAGGTGAAGCCATCACAACCCTCCGCACTCGGACGGTCGCTGATCATAGTGCTGGAACTGCCAAGGTGCCGCCGCGCCGTCACGCGCGCGACAGGATCCGCTCGGCCGTTTCCCTGAAATTCTCGCCGGCGCTCCAGACCTCGCCGGCGGATTTGTCATAGGCTTCTGACGCTTCGATCGAGGCGGCCGCAAACCTCGCTTGATGGAGCGCAAGCGCGGTGCGGAACCGGGATGCCGCCTCGCGCAATTCGGTCAGGTCCCGCGCTGGAAGCGCTGCGGCAGCCTCCGATTTGGCGAGAAGCGTCGAGAAGAGATCCAGCGCCTGCGCCATCTGCAGGCGTAAAGTCACCAATTCGACGAGCCATCCCGCGCCACGCTCCCGCGCCAAATCGGCGATCTGCCCGCCGACCGCGCGAATGGCCGCCAATGCCTCCCTCAGATCACGGATATAACTCAACCGACTTTCCCCTGTCTGGCGAGGCGTAACACGCGCGATCCGGGGTGGGGTTCCGCCCGGCATAAGTCCGAACATGCGTCACGTTATGAGCACGTGCCGCTCCTTCCAAAGGCGAGCGATCACCACGTGGCTACGGAAGATTGGACCGGAGAAACAAGAATCTAGGTTGATTTTGGTAGCCAATCGGCCGTTTGCTGCCTGTCCGTTTTCGGAAAGCCAGCCCGGCAGAGCGGACGCTCGTTCAGCCCAATTGCGAACGGCACCTTCCGACCCCGGTGAAGACATTCGGGAGGCGCCCAGCGCTTCCCGAAAGCGGACATCGGTTCACCTGCGCTTTAGCGGCGGGAATTAGCCGGAGCCGCCTGGCGGCGTTTGCGGTCGATGCATGTATAGCTGCCGTTGTAGGAGTTCGCCGCACTACTTCGCCTTCGCGCGGCAGAGACTATCATCGCACTCACAATAATCGGGAGCACCGGTGTTGTCTCCAACATCCCCCGGGGCGGCCGACAGGTCTCTGCGACGTAGCAACGGCTAAGAACTTTACCTTTGAGATAATTGCGTGCGTGATCCAGATGACCGCCTTCGAGCAACAAAGCCAATCAATCCGAACCCGAATACCATCTGNGNCCACGAGCTCGGTTCCGGCAATTTACTCTCAATAACCGGATGGTTTGGCGGCGGACCGGTCCACCAAGCGCTGGGTGTCCAGCCANTATTANTATTAATAATCGGCGNGGGAAACGTGAATGTACCCTTTCGATGTATCGGACTCCCAGATGGAAAGTCCGACAGCGTAAAATTGTAAGATTGCCCGACGGGGTTCCCCAGCGCGTCTACAAAAACAANGTGAAAGTCGTACGCATCTTCTTTGGATAGATTGGTGGCGCTGGTAAAACTGTCGCCCGCCGGATCNCAGCACGGAGTATAAGTCAGCACTACATTACCGAGCGGCCACGTCAAAGCTGATGCTGTGCCGGGTACGAGCAATGCAACTCCGGCGGAAAATGTAAGCATGGCGATACGCTTACAAGCTACTGACTCAAGACGCATCGTCAATTCCTCCCGCTGACGGACGGAGCAACGAAATAGAAAATTCCAAGAAACGACTCACAATACGCTTCTTTAACAGTTGGCACAAGAACGACATGGGTATTTCGGTGAGGGGGTGGGTAGGGGATCTCAAACACAGATGGCAGCGTACTTGGCATTCGCAATTTGCGGCGCTGCTCAGCGCCTCGATGTTTGTTCGTTGAGGTGAGGGCGGACGCTCGTCCCCAGGCCGAACGTACTTATGCGTTCGGGCAGCGCCGCAACTGCGAGATCGCCGATCTGCTCGCTGAGCTGCTGCGCTATCACCGTTATCTCAACAGCCGCTTTTGGGCTGTTGCCTCCTGAAAGCCGCCTGTCTGGAAACCACCAATCCCGGTCGCTCGCCATGGTCGCAGCGGTACGCGGGTCACAACGTCTCCTTGTGGTGGGAAGCAGACTGGCGGCTTGGAGTAAAACTAACAGAGAGCAGCCGTTACCAAAACAGGTCGTCTGCATCATATTGGTTGAACCGCTTTCCAGCCTTACGATCTCGCCAAGCTATAAACCTAATGACGCCGTAGAATATGATTGCAGGTAGCGTGGCCAAAGGCGTGTAGTTGAACGGCACTCCGAAGCTTGTAAGCACTCCGTAGCACAAACCCGTCATCGGCACTGCAAAGCGCAGCCACATCCACCATTGGTGTAGGTCACTGTCGGACCGGAAGCCTGGACCTTCCACACCCGCATCGGCCGTCTGTTTTTCGGCGGCCTTTCGAGAGTACAACCAAGTATGTCGAGGCCGTTCCATCGATCGACCATACTGGGTGGGCTCGATGTCTGCCAGTGGGCACCGCCATCCTGCCTGTGACTGGCCGAAAAGGGGTCGGGAGCGGCCGTTGCAGCCGATCTGGCGCGGAATGGCGGCTTCCGGGAGAAAGCCGTGG
>JGI24737J22298_10000121_pt1 | contig 23703 bp, 24 predicted proteins | sample KBSCornC3_FD_22298 | JGI IMG/M metagenome (IMG submission 22298) | reverse complement strand
CCAAACTGGGTGATTATGCCGCGGCTGTAACTGACCTCGAAAAACTGATCAGTATTGCCCCGCAACAGCAAAATGGTTATTCACGGCTGGGTAAAATCAATAATTTTTATAAATACACTAACAATGGCGTACAAATATTTACCAGGGCTATAGCACTTAATCCTGCAAATGCTGATTTTTACCTTTATCGGGGCGAAGCAAAGGCCGCCATAGGTGATGCAAAAGGGGCCATGGCCGATTATAATACCGGTGTACTTAAAGCCCCTAAAAATATCACACTATTGTTGAAGCGGGGCCTGGCCAAAGCAGACGCTGAAGACAACAACGGCGCCATAGCCGATTTGAGCAACGCACTAAAAATTGACTCATTATCAGATTCAACCGCTTTAGTATGGCAAACGCGGGGTTTTGTAAAAGCCAAACTTAAAAACTATAAAGGCGCCCTCGCTGATCTCGACCGTGCCGTGTCAATTTACTCAAACGACGAAACCTTTTTAATCAGGGGCGATACTAAAATGGCTATGAAGGATTATGCCGGCGCTGCCGATGATTATCATAATGCCATTTATATGAACGATACCAATGTAAAAGCTTACTCGCATAGCGGTATTGCTAAAAGTAATCTCGGGGATGCCCAGGGAGTGAAAGAAGATTTTGCAGCCGTGTTTAAACTTGCCCCTAACAATCCTGATCTATATATTGACAGGGCTGTCGCCAAAATAAATTTAAAAGATTTGAACGGAGCAATTTTAGACTGTAATACCGCTATAAGCCTCGACGCGAAAAAAGGCCGGGCCTATTTACAAAGGGGCCTTGCAAAAATAACCCTTGATGATAAAACGGACGGTTGCGCCGATATGAATAAAGCGTTAAGTATGGGCGTACAAGAAGCGTCTGATTCTATTATAAAATATTGCAAATAACAATAACTTTTCGTTTACAATACTCGTATAATAAGTAACTATTAACTGATCTATAAATAACAACCAAGCCCCGAAAGGGGCTTTTACATTTACGCGAATTTGGAGTGGCTATACCGCCTTCTTGTCCTCTATATGTAATTGTGCGCGCAGCTCTTTCAATTCCATTTCGTAGGCGCGCATACGGGCCTGCAAAATATCAACCTCTGTACGCATCATTTGTATTTCGGTAATAAGCTTGGCCGATTCGGGTTTGTTGATCATTTTCTCGCCCGTACCAAGAATAAGCCATTCGGGCGAGTATTTAAGCTGGAAACAGAGCTTCCGGATAAGATAATAGCTAATATCCTGCTTTTTGTTGATCACCTTACTAATAAAACCCTGATCAACACCAATGGCCCCGGCAAGCCCCAGCTGGCCGCCGTGCTCTTTAACAACTACCTTTAACCGTTTTATAATCGCTTCGTCAGACATAAGTGACTGCAATAATAATCATTTTGTTTATCCATGCAATATATAATTGCTTTATTGAAGGCACCGAAACAAAAAAGGTCAAATGCCCCAACAGCAAATGACCTTAAAGTAAAACTAACCAACAAAAACTATATATGACAATAAAATAAACTCAGGTTAAAACCAATAAATTATTTATTTCCTAAATTTTCAAGCAATTCGCCAAGCTTATCATTATAAACCGGCAAACTGATCTTTCCTGCATGGTAATCACCTGCTATTTGTTGCAGGCTTGCCCCAATGTTTTGCTTCGCATTGTCGCGCATATGCGCATGACAATTATCAACAGTGAGCCCCGCATTAATTTTATTTATTTTTTGATCCATACACCGTTTCATCAATAACGGCTGCACATCATTCGCGTTTTTCAGCAATAAATTAACCCTGCTCCGTTGTTGCTTATCAAACTGTAAAATAACAAATACCAGTCCGAGCCCCGCAATCATAAACAAATAAAAATAATCCATATAAAGCTCTGATATTAAACATTGATTATACATTTTAATACGAAGCCAATAAAATAAGGTTGCATAATATTTAAAACTTTTTTCGAATATTTTTCTAACACAAAAATCCACCCTGCACAAATTTTAAAATACGCATAAAAAGCCGACCTTTACATTCATAATCCCTTAACAAAAGGGATACATAAAATTGCGATCATTATGAAACCGGGCGATAAGGTAATTTGTATAAACGACAAAATAGATCCTGAAAAGATGGCTGAAATACGGCAGGACTTTGAGATCTGGATCACTAAAGATAAGGAATACACCATACGCGAAATACTTGATAACAATGGTATTGTAACCGGCCTGTTGTTAGAAGAAGTACACAATTTCCCCAAATTTTTTAAACTGATAAACCGCTTCCAGGAGCCTGCTTTTGCCCAGTGGCGTTTCCGCAAACTAAACTACGCAAGTCCGGAAGCCGAAGCTGTTAGCGAAGATTTGGAGCTCGTTGAGCATATTGAAAAAGAACAACAGTTGGTAAAGGTAAAATAGCGTCGGGACCTGCGTCCCGGCCCTTCTTCATGCAACAATGATCGCTTTGTTAAAATAAGTTAAACGTTTGCTGCAACCTATTTCATAGACGGAATTTACATAGCGAAACTGCCGCATATAATTATCTGCCTGTATGAAAAAGTTACCCGCATTGTTTTCACTGGCAACCTCAATTGGACTGTGGTATGCCTGCACCCAGCACCCGCAAAACAAAAACGCAACTGATAAGTGCACCGTAAAAATCAGCAACCATGGAGTTATATTGCTTACAAAGATACGGGTAAAGGTGATACAACATTGCTTTTTGTACACGGGTGGCGATATGCAAACAATGCCAAACAGCATATTTTATAGATAACTTAATACGTATAATCGCTCGCAGCACCCTCTTCTACAAGTTGTGTAAGCAAAGCTTTCAATACAGCTTCGCGGGTCCAGTGCTGTTCAAGTGACGAGGCATCCTCTTTATACCATAGCAAGGGGGTATTAATTTCGATGCGGGCCTTGTAAGCAAAGTTTTTGGTTGGGTGCAATTTGCTCCCCTCGTAACTATTCAGGTTTTCGGTTTTAATGATCCGGGCCAGGTCACGAACCCGGATATCTACTTGGAGGCATTCATCAATTGAGTTTTTAAAATCCTGTTTATCCTCCAGCCACAAAGTAAGTACTTCATCGGTAATATCGTGTTCGGCGATAGTTATCCGGCTGTAATCATAATCAACCGATATAATAAGCCACCAAAGCTGACTTTTAAGTTTTTGAGAAATTTTTATCATGATAATTAGTGTATTGATTCGTATTATTTTAATTGAGCATTTTAGGCCGTAATACCTGCAACCAGGTTATTACCGTTAAAAGCGGGCATCCATCCCGGCATATACTTTTGGATAGCAGCAATTTCATCTCTATATTTTTCACATGCAGTTTTGTAACCCTCAAAGCGCTGTAAAGCCTCATGTTCATTCACAGTATCCCGATTATCTTGATTGTTATTACCTCCTGTCAATTGCCGCAGGGCCGAAAATGCTATATGCATGGTAGTATGATATTGATTATTTATTGATATTATTTCTTGATTTTAAATTACAGAATATTGTATTTAAATAAAAGAATACTCTTTATAAAACGAACCGACCATTTTGATTTGTGAATAATTTGACTTACATTAGCAATTATCAACGGAACAAATATACAGAATAATCTTTATTATAATCAAGAAAAATCTTTAAATTATTTTCATCATGGAAGACGAGATAAAACCAAACAAAATAAAGATTGTACGCCCCGAAACATTGGAGTTTATCATACTTTATAACCAACTTAAGGGAAAAGCCTTTAACGGAAATGCTCAATTAGCTGAAGCATTAGGCTTTAACTCGCCAAGCTCGATCACCGAAATAATAAAGAGCCGACAGAACATAGACCCAGAAAAACTCCGTGTTTTTAAAGAAAAATACAAAGACTACATAACAGGGGACAAAAAACAGAATTTCTCTGAATCAAAACCTATATCCAAACACAGTGAGGGCATACCTATGTATGAAATTTCTGCAACCGCTTCAGGCGTAGAAGTATATAACGACATTAATGATTCACAGCCGGTTGGTCATATGAATTTCCCGGGCATTGAGGATTGCGATTTCGCACTTCCGGTTTGGGGGCACAGTATGTACCCATATCTTGAAAACGGCTGCTGGGTTGCACTAAAAATAATTCATGACAAAAAGATCCTGCCCGGCGAGGTTTATTACATTGAGTGGGGAGATTACCGAATGTATAAACGCCTGCTTGCAGGGGATAGCCCTGATGAAGTAATTGCACATTCAGATAATACAACCGAAATGGTTGGCAACCGGCTCAAATATGCCCCATTTATTATAAAAGTAGCCGACATCAAAAAACTTTGCCTTGTTAAAGACATTCACAAAAAGCATAACCATTAACCCGCATGGCGGTAGAATTTATTAAAAGAACAACAAATTCCACCGCCATTGTTACCTGCCCGGTGAGCGGTTATCATACTTATAAAATCAACATCGAAAACCTCATTAAAAAACGCCCATGGTGAAATAAACTGGTCATTTGTTACAAAAATCAGCTATCATGGCTTAAATCTTCCCTATTTTTAATTACGATTTGCTTGACAGATAAAATGATAATCCGGCTGGCTACCCTCAATGATATACCGCAGATATTAGCTTTTGTAGCTGAAGTAATACCTGGCATGAAGGCAACAGGTAATTTTCAATGGGATTATGACTACCCCAATAAACAAGTATTTACAGAAGACATTAACCTTAACCAGCTTTGGGTAGCCGAAGCTACAGGAGCAATAGCAGGTGTGGCTGCCATAACTACCGATCGGGATGCAGAATATGCACAGGCCGGGCTTGATATCGACGAAGCTGCCATAGTTACGCATCGGCTTGCTGTAAACATTAACTACCGGGGCCGGGGCGTCGCTGCAGCACTTCTCATGCAGGCCGAACATGAAGCTGCACAGCGAGGAATAAATATATTACGAATTGACACCAATATTGCGAACCTGGCAACGCAAAAGCTGTTCCCAAAGCTGGGCTATGTTTTGGCGGGCGAGATTAGCCTGGATATAAGGCCGGGTTTAAGATTTCTGTGCTACGAAAAACGGCTCAATAGCAACCTACAACAGCTACCCGGCATAGCTAACCTGTTTCCTTAAAGCTTCACATATTTACACAAAACCCACAACCATTTCTCAATAGTTATTCACAAATGGGGATTTTATCAACAATGCCTTTTTAGTTTATTTTTTATTCAATTATATTTATAGTAATTATAAACCGCAGGCCTCTGCCGGAGTGATAAAGTTGTAATAAAAGAGAAGAAGATGGAACCTATCATGATACTGGTAATCGCGGCTATCGTTGCTGCCATAATTTTAGTTGAATTTAACAAACGGCAAAACACAAAAGCTGGCGATAATAGTCATATAACCGCCGATGTGCAACAACTATACCTGCTTAAAGCTGCAGAACATAAAATAGAAGTAATTGAAGATTTGCAAAAGAATGGCGCTAATGCCAATAATGCCATTGTAACAAGTATTGAACAGGAACTGACACGCTTAACAGGAGCTTTTGAAAAAGGTGATATCAAATTGAAAGAATTTAACCTCAAGCTTGACAGCTTACTTAATAACCTCGATATTAATAATTCACTGGCACAAGCATCATAAGCAACAAGTTACTTAATTGCGCTGGCTTGCATATATCACTTTAAAAGTGTTACGTACCCCGACAGCGGTTTCTTACCATCTTTAAGGTCAACTACATAATAATAAGTCCCGGCCGGCAACACATACCCATTGAAAGATCCGTTCCAGTTTTTAGCATAACCTACCGAACGGAATATTCCGGCGCCATATCTGTTAAACACATTCACGATGCAATTTGGATATGCGGCAAGCCCGGCTATACTCCAGGTATCGTTAATACCATCCCCGTTAGGGGTAAAAGCATTCGGGATAACCATTTGTTCAAGCACGTTAACTTTGATGGCGGCTGAGGCCTGACATCCGCCTGCTGTTGTTACGGTTAACCTATAAACAGTGGTTACCGTTGGCGACGCAGTTGGGCTTGAGATAACTGAATTATTTAATCCAACTGAAGGCGACCAACTATAATCTATAATATCACCTGATTTAACTGGGGACAAGGCAATACTTTCACCCCTTTTTATAGTAAGCTCTCCGTTAAATGCCACAGTAGGCAACGCTTTAGTTTCAATGGAAAGCTCATTGCTGGTACCAGGCATTGTACATTGTGCAGCGCTGCTTATTGTGCAGGTTAACACATCACCGTTTTTCAGGGTATTACTTGTAAACTTATCGCTGTTTTCGCCAACGTTAACATGGTTCAATTGCCACTGGTAGGTTGGGGTACTGCCCGCATTAGGCGATACGGCCATAAAGGTTTGATCTGCCCCCTCGCAGGCGGGATAAATCGACGAAGAAGCAATAGTTACAATTGGAGTAATTTGAGGTTTATATACAGGTGATACCGGAAGAGAGGTTACACCAGCGGGATTATCGGTACAATCACTGGTATTGACGAGGGTAACAGTTACTTTATCGGCAGCGGTAATAGTTGCAGGTGCCGGAAATGTTTTTTCATTATTATTTTGATCGATACCGTTAACCCGCCAGCGATATACAGGGTTAATACCTTCGCTCCTATTGGTATTAGCCACAAAAGTTACAGGCTGGCCCGAGCAAACTATGTTGAGCTGTTCCACTGTTACTGTTGGTGTTACTAATGGCTTATATACAGGCGATACCGGAGTTGAAGTCGCACTCAAAGGACCGCAATCGCTTGTATTAATCAGCGTAACAGTCACCTTATCGGCAGCCGTTATGGTGGTGGGCGCAGGAAACGTCTTATTGTTATTATGCTGATCGACATTATTAATCTCCCAGCGGTAAACAGAATTAGCGATCTCAGTCCCATGGGTATTTGCCACAAATGTGACCGACCGCCCCTGACAAGCTAAATCTGGCTGTTCTACCGTCACTATTGGGAATGTTAATGGTATATACATGGGCGATGCCGAGGCCGAAGTAACAGATGGCGTGCTTGTACAATCGGTGGTATTGGTGAGCGTAACCGTTATTATATCACTACTGCTAATTTCAGAACTTATAAAATTCACGCTGTTGGCACCCTGAGGACTTCCGTTTACATACCACTGATAATTGGCATGATCACCACCGTTTGTTGATAAGGCCACAAGTATCACCTGTTCGCCGGGACAACTTAAAATCTGTTGATTAATGCTTACCTCCGGCGTTATCTGTGGTTTATATTGAGGAGTCAACGAATTTGACTTTTCCGTTGCTTTAAAAGTACAATCACTGGTATTGGTTAAACTAAAGGTTACAATATCAGATTTGTTTATTGTAGCCGGTGTAAAGCTAAGGCTATTTTCGTCCTGTGCATTTCCATTTACATACCATTGATAAATGGGATTAACACCAGCATCGGTTGGTGTTGCCACAAAAGTAATCGGTTCGCCTGGGCAAACTAAACCTTGCTGGCTGATATGCACCGCAGGTACTACTTGCCTATATCGCGGAAATAATTTATTGGAGCGCGAATCGGCAATTGTGGCACAGTTATCGGTATTAGTTAATATAAATGTTATTGCATCAGTACTGGTAACTGATGAGGTTGTAAACGTAGTACTATTTACACCCTGATCAACATCATTTACAAACCACCGGTAAATTGGGTTGCCCCCTTGATTTATTGGTGTAGCAACAAATGTTACCGGCTGGCCAGCGCACCCTAAATTCTGTTGAGCAATACTAACAGCCGGTGTAACCGATTCATTTACTACGCCTGTTGCAACTGCAACAGCATCATTAGCGCCAAGCGAATGTATATACAAATTACCCGTCCACACTCCTACTACCGCTTCAGCCGACAAACGTATATAAACCTCAACACCGGCCGTACCCAACGTTGCCTGGTTAACTGTAAAGCTATTGGTATAGCCTTCTGTTGGCGATAACGAAATCTCAAACCCTGCAGCAGGAGCACTTACGCTAATATTGTTAATAAGATTTGTACCAGACAAGGTAAATTTCTGATAACTTGTTGAGGCAGCCCCAAAACAGGTACTCATTGTTCCAGTTACGCGGCCCACTACAATTGCAGGCGCAGCAACCGTGTTTACGCTAATGTTTATCACAAAACTTGCGCTACCGCCAGCATTGAATGCGGTAACTTTATAATCGGTAGCCGGCCAGGTTACCGTAGGAGTTCCGGTTATTACCCCGGTTTTAGGATCAAAAACAAGACCGGGAGGCAAAGGTTTATCAATAATATAACCTGTTGCTATAACCCGCTTTATAGAATTTTTGCCATATTCAGCTACATATAAATTGCCATCCGGTCCTATTGCGATACCGCTTGGGCTGCTAAAATGCACATCGGCACCAACCCCACTTTCGGCTCCTACCGGACCACCTCCAGCTATAGTTTTAACGTCGCCATTAGGTAAAATTCGTCTTATAGTCCCCGTTCCACTATCAGTTACATATAAATTACCCGAGGCATCAATAGTTATCCCCACAGGAGATTGAAAACTGGCCGCTGTCCCATTTCCGTCGTTCGTTCCAAAAACTCCACTGCCCGCAATTGTTGTAACCCGCCCATTAGGAGTAATCTTACGAATCACAAAGCCGCCTTGATCAGCGACATAAACATTCCCGTTTTTATCAACTGTGAGCCCGGCTGGCCTATTAAACTGAGCGGCAGGCCCAATCCCATCTAAAGTACCTGCAGCAGGCTGGCCGGCAAGGGTATATACATAACCCGACGGAGATATTTTACGAATCGCATTATTACCATCAGACACATACAGATTATCATCCCTGTCAATAGCAATACCGTTGGGATTGATAATATTTGCCACATTACCCGGACCATCAGCAGTGCCGCTTTGATTAATTCCTGCAAATACAGTAATTGAGCCCGAAGGCATAATTTTTAATATGTTATGGTTACTGTAATTTGCTACAAATAAATTCCCGCTTTTATCCTTAACTATCCCTCGGGGATTGTTAAGCTTAGGCACATTAAAAGGCGGACCAGGCAAGGCATCCGTACCAATTGATGAAACCTGCCCCAAGGCAGTTATCATGCGGATTCCTCCTCCGCTTTCAGCAATATACATATTGCCGCTGGCATCTATGCTAATACCGTACGGCAATTTAAATTGCGCAGTAGCTGCATCACCATTAACGTTCCCTAATTGGCCTGTTCCAGCTATAACCTTCGTTTCGCCATAAATAGTAGCAGGCACGGGGCCGCGTGAATTAGAAGGAAATAACTCAGGTATTGTTGTACCTACACCATAAACGTTGGGTGTAACATAAGTAAGGTCAGGTGGCTCCTGGCTAAAAGCTGTAAAAGCCGTAAACCATAGCACAGTCGCTGCTATTACCGATTTAAAAAAAGAACCCACTGTAGTTATTTTAAATCTACAATAAGCTCAGGAATTCCCGGGTGCGGACAATGTAAAAAGTAACCATAATTAGCCATAAAACCGCGGTTAAGGTTATTATATGATAATTTATTAAAATTCAGAGGCTTACCAATCACTAATAAACATACTAAATTATTCTTTTTCCCGCAACTCTTGTTCATTCAATTATTTAACACCATTTTAATTATATGATTCAGCGTTGCATATAAAAACAAAAAAGCCGGACTAAGCCGGCTAATATTTTTGAAATGAAGAATAAATGTTTTAGTGGGTATTAATTACGCCTGAAGCCACCTTTTTGGCCACCGCCGTTAAAGCCAGGACCTTTATCTTCGGCTACGTTAACCGTGATTCTGCGGCCATAATAACTTGCTCCATTCATGCAACGTATCGCTTCTTTCGCTTCATCCTCGTTAACCATCTCCACAAAACCAAAACCCTTACTCTCTTTTGTTTCGCGATCTTTAATGATCCTGAGCGATTTAACCGGCCCAAAATCACCAAAAACAGCTGTTAATTCGGCCTCATCTACTTCTAAAGGAAGACCTGCAATAAATACTTTCATCAATGTTTTTAAAATTTGCGTAAAGGTACAAAAAAAGAGCCGGATTCCTGCCTCGCCCGGCACTAATGATCATCAGGTAATGGCTTTTTTACCTTCATATTACTGAATAAAATTTCCAAACCAATGTTAAAAACAAAACCGGATTTTATTTGAGCTGTAGCTCGAAGCTTCCCTCAACACGGTAAAAAGGAGAGTCAGACTTATCGTCTTTAGCTAAAAAGGTAAAGAAAGTACCTTTAGCAATCATATTTTCGTGATTATACTGGTCCATATCAATCTTGCCAAAATCCTGTTGCCCGGCATATTTGGTAAGGGTATATTGAAGTAAAGGTTTTTTTTCATCAACCTTAAATAAAAACTGGCTTCCTGCTACGTCGCTGCTGGTTTTCACCGAAGCTAATCCTAACGAGCTGATACCAAAACTCATGTTATGCGCTTTATTGATTGCTGTGATGCCAAAGTATTTGTTATCGCCATTATGCACGTTTATGAATGCAATTGAATCCTGGCTGGCATCAAAAGTGTAAGTTGAATCTTCTATGGTAACTTTTAAAGTACCTTTACCTGCAAGAAAATTACCCGGAGTATTGATAATGTTTACTGATGATACGCTGTCCTTACTGCCTGATGTTTTAACCGCGCTGATATCTTTCACTTCCTCGTCTTTTTGGCAGGAAGTTAAGGCCACCGAAATGGATAAACTTAGTAAAACAAACCATTTAGTAAAACTGGTACGTATCATAGGCTTATTGGCGAATAAACATAGCAATAAATAATTACAAATTTCATTAAATATGGTTAAACGAATTAATTTTTTAACTTTTTTTAACCTTTATATAAATATACGTCAATAGTCATGCTAAAGTTGCCGGTTTATGCGCGGTAATGAACTTTTAATAAAAATGCAAAAACAAACAGAGAACAGGCCGTTTTTGGGGATTTCCAACGCCGTAAAATTATAAAAATTAAAATTCAAGCCACCAACAATACACTGTCAATCAAAAGAATACACTTCAACTAAAACACTTCGCCCACATTAATAAACAAGCCTTTTGACCCTTCGCGCCCAAAACCATAATCAATGGCTATGTTGGTTTTGGATACCTTATTCAGTTTAACTCTTAAACCAGCCCCAAAACCGGGCTGCACAGTTTGCAAAGCCGTACCAGGTGCTGCCGAAAACGACTCGCCGTTTACAAAAGCTACCCCTCCAAGTAAACCATTCCGGGTTATTTTAAACCGGTATTCGCTTTCAAGATAAACCATTTGCGCCCCTCTAAACCTACCCTGTATGTATCCGCGCCCGGTAGTAAAGCCCGGGTCATGCCCTGTAGCGGGCAGATCGAGGTATGCCGGCCGGCCATTAATTACCAGCCAATTGTATGACCAAAAGGCCAGCACGTTATCCGAGCTTTCCGGAAATCTGAAGTATTTGCGCACGTCAACAATTAAAGAGCGCCAGGCAGTTGTACTGCCTAAAAAAGTATAATTATCCCGGTACTGTAACGAGGTGTAAAATCCGCGCGATGCATTGATCGAGTTATCGCGACTGTCATAGAGCCCGCTAAACGTTATCCCGGTTGATATAGCGCGGCTAACAGGGTCGTACCTTTCATAGTCGGACGTTTTTCCGTTTAACTGCCCTTTCTCGTACATATTCCACCTGTCATCAAAAATATACCCCAAACCGGCATAAAAATTTCCGGTTATATTGCGCAAAACAGTTTCATGGAAACGAAAAAAACTGTAAACCAGGGGATTTTCATTATCCCTGTCAGAATTACTGCCTAAGCCAAAACTACTTTGCGGATATTTGTAAAACCTGAAATCGCCTATAAAATCATATTTGTTATTTTTCGACCATATGTTTGATTGGATGGGGACGATCACCTGCTTATTTTGAGTGTAGGCAGGGTTTACTGTTATGGTGGAGATCCGGGTATCGGGTGCTAACCTGAAAATCACATTGCCTGATATAGTACCCGCCAACCCTGTTTGTAAAGTGTAACCTATAGCCGGAATAATTGATATTACGGGTTTTGAAGTTACAGAATCAACTTTGCCGGGCTTTTTGCTTTCACCAAAAATGGATCCTATAACGTCAAATATATCTTTTTCAAAAGTAGTGTCGGGATGGGTAACCAGTACTGTATCTTTATATTTAGTGTGCCCTATCGGGATGTATCTTTTATCCTGGGCGTGTACTCTGATACTTATGAGCAAGCCTGCAAAAATTAAAACGCTTGTTTTATTAATACCCATTATAATTATTCGATGCAGGAAAAGTAAAAGGTTTATCCGTGCAATTATAAAATAATTATTTAAGTTATTTGTTTGTACAAGATTTTATTGCGCTTTAAGCCGCGGATCAAAGGTGAACTTGTTTATGCTGCTAATAGTTATTTTGTTATAATCGGGATGGGCCGGATTAAGCAGGTAATTATATTCCAGATCAATAATTGCCGATGGTACTTTTAATACGGCCGTTTCCATTTTACGAAGCCAGGTATCGCCAAGTAATTGAGTAACCGGGTAGTTAATTACCTTGTGCCAGTTGGCATTAAGTTTTTGGAGTTTGTTTACAGTGATCTCAAAAACAGGCAGGTTATCCGGTATCTGAAATATAATAACTGAAAAATCACCGGCATATAAAGCAGTGCCAGGCGAATGCGCCAGTTTTTCAAGGCACGAAAGAGCCAGCGAACCGCCTGTATAGATCATATATTGTCCCAATGAATTCCATCGGCCGTCAATTCCTGAGCCTTTGCGGTCATGGGCATATTTGGTTTGACTTATCCGGTAAACGTTCAAAAGATAGATGGAAAGATTAATAACCTATTTAGTGATCATAAATTTGCGAAAAAAATGCAATCATTCACTAAATCATTAATTCAATAATTATTTTTAGGCAAGCACACCGTAATCAATACGGATAAGCTGGCTTATTACAATACTAATGCCTGTTATGGTATCAAGTAAATCAAAGGGAACAGCATCAATACCCGGATTATAATGTTTTAGCCAGCCTTTAAACTCGTCAAGGGTGCCAAAGGTATCCAGGCCTTTATCAAAAAGCTCAAACAGTTGAATGATGTGCTCACTCAGCCCCTGGTTTAACTCATGTGTGCTTTGCAAATGCTTACGCAAAGTAGGCTCGGTTATATGCAGCCATTTGGCAATATCACTTTGAGTAGCACCGGTTACCTTTAATAAATCAGTGATGGAATTTGAACGCAACCCTTGTTTTATAGCCCCAAGCTTGGCCAAAGGCGATTTAAAATAGGTTTCATAAGGCATCAGCAGATCATTAAAAACCTGTATAGGCGCATCGGTAAATACATAGGGGCGGGATGCAGCCTGCCCTTGCCTGCCTTCAATAGCTGTATTACGTTTAATTGCTTTGCTCATATACAAATGTAAATATTTTCTATTAAAAAAGAAAATATTTACATCTTATTCATTTCACCCTATGCTCACCTGCTATATCTGCTTCAAATAAAAAATTACCAATAAAATTAGTAATTGTAAAAAATATTTCCGATATTTGATTATTCTTTTATGCCAATCGGCATTTAAAACATAATGAAACCCAATATATCTTCCTTTAATAACGCCGCCCAGGTTGAGCGGCTTATTGACAAATATTTCGCCTATATAAAGGGGAAATATCATATTGAACAAAAACCGGTAAAAAACAGTAAAGACAATGCAGAAACTATTGAACAAAAGGTTTGGGACCGTGAACCCGAACCCGCAACGCTATCAGGGCTGGCTCTTGCCCTTGGCTTTAGCAGCCGGCAGGAGTTTTATACTTATGTACAGCACGGCCCGTTTTCACAGGCAGTTAAACAAGGTGTTTTACGCGTAGAAGCTTGTTATGAAGCCCATCTGCACCAAAATGCAACCGGGGCAATGTTCGCGCTAAAAAACATGGGGTGGAACGAAAAACATGATCCGTCACCAAATACAGAAGCAGGAAAACCTTTAAAAGTGAAGATCTTTAACTCCGGCCCGCCCCCTGCCGGTAGCGAAAAAGAGGTAAAACTATAAGCTGGTACCCGTTGCAAGTTCAGGTATCAGATTTAAAAATCAGCAACAATGACCGATGAAGAAATAATCACCGACATTCCATTTAAAGAACCGGAAGGTTTTCACTGTTCTGTCCTGTTCAAACAAAATTATCTCTCAACCGCGCATGTGGTAATTAACCAGGGAGGTACCAGCAGCGGTAAAACATTTGCCATTGAGCAGGCGCTGTTTTGCCTTGCCTGCGAAAACCCCAAACAGGTGATCACCATAGTTGGACAGGATATCCCTAACCTTAAAGCAGGCGCCCTGCGTGATGCGCTAAATATATATAGCTCTTCGCCGGTATTACAGGCAAAAATTAAAAGCTATAATAAAAGCGACCGGATCTTCGAATTTTTTAACAGTAGTAGTTAATGTATTACAGCAGGAAGTCCGTGGATTAAAAGAGGGAAAGAAATCTTAAAAACAATTGTTTAAGAGGTGTGCCCAGAACGAGATTCGAACTCGTACATCCTTACGAATGCCACCCCCTCAAGATGGTGCGTCTACCAATTTCGCCACCTGGGCTTTTAAAAAATGTGAGAATCTTTCAACTCTCACATTCTAATTTTTCTCACTTAAAAAAGGCGTGCCCGAAGAGAGACTCGAACTCTCAAGAGACAATTCTCAACGGCTTCTGAGACCGCAACGTTTACCAATTTCGCCATCCGGGCTTATCGTTTCATTAACAAGCGTGCAAATATAATCGTTTCCGGCAAATTGCAACTTAATAAATTAAAAAATCAATATTATGTTGTTTAACGGCCTTTGAAAATCTAACTTAGGTTTCATAAAACACTTTATATCAAATATAATGAAGCTAAACCGCATTTTTACTTTAGGAACCTTACTTTGTTCTTTGTGGTTCAGTTCTGTCCTGAAAGCACAAACTATTACCGTTTTACAACAGGATAAGCCAACAAGTATCCGTGGTTTATCAGTAGTTAATGATAATACGGCGTGGATAAGCGGCAGTAAAGGATACATCGCTAAAACTAACGACGGCGGCAAAACCTGGGACTGGCAACAAATAAAGGGTTATGAAAAATCCGACTTTCGGGATATCGAAGCATTCAATGATCAGGAAGCCGTGATCATGAGTTCGGGCACGCCGTCCCTCATCTTAAAAACGATTGATGGCGGCCAAACCTGGCAGGAAAAATATCGAAAAACAGATACCACCTATTTTTTTGACGCCATGGATTTTGCCGATAACCTTCATGGCTACATCTTAGGCGACCCGATCAACAATAAATTTTTATTACTGGAAACCAAAGATGGCGGTGAAACCTGGAATGAGTCAAAAAATGCCCCGGATGCATTGCCCGGAGAGGCATCATTTGCCGCAAGCGGCACATGCCTCAGGGTATCAGGCAAAGAGGCCATATACATCGTTTCAGGAGGTAGCAACGCCAGGCTTATTTCCTTGCAGCCTCACAATAATCAATGGCAGTATTCAAACCTTCCTCTTACCCATGGAAAAAGCAGTGAAGGCGCTTTTTCAATATCAATGGGGCAAAATACCGGTATCATTGTCGGGGGTGATTATGCCAGTGATAAAAAAACAGATTCAGTGGCGACTATCCGGACGGTTCACCCTGTGCTCACATTTGCATCACCGCAAACAGGGCCGGCAGGTTTTCAATCAAGCGTTGAGCACATAAAACCCGGGGTATTTCTTTCCACAGGCACACCCGGGAGTAATATTACTATTGACGGAGGCAAAACATGGAAACAAATAGACAGCACAAGCTTTAACGTTTGCCGTAAGGCAAAACACGGCAAGCGTGTATTATTAGCCGGGAATAGCGGTAAAATAGCTGTTCTAAAATTGTAGTTTACTGGTTTTTAACAGCTTAAAAAAAGCTTAACATTAATTTAAAAAATAGCTTGCAGGGAATAATTAAGAACCCTATATTTGCACCACTTTAAACGGAAACGGTTAACCGAACCAAAGAAGTTTAAAGAATGATTCCGTAGCTCAGCCGGTAGAGCATAACACTTTTAATGTTGGGGTCCTGGGTTCGAGTCCCAGCGGGATCACAAAGCCTTTGAAAAGAGGCTTTTTTATTTAAAAACAAAAGCTGCCTTTAAACAGTTCCGCCTTAATAAGCGAAAAATTTAAAGAATGATTCCGTAGCTCAGCCGGTAGAGCATAACACTTTTAATGTTGGGGTCCTGGGTTCGAGTCCCAGCGGGATCACGGAGTATAGCCAGCTATAATATAGCTGGCTATTTTATTTTATATTACGGCTAAATTCCGGATCAAGCAGAAAAATTCCTCAAACCCATTTTTAATCTCTATATAAGATGAGCTCTTTTTCTAATGCTGCTGGCTCTTTATTAATGATTTTCACCTTGTTCATTTCGAGTATATCAACAATTTTTTCGATCAGGTATTTTCTGAATAAATTTAGTGAACATGAAAAGGGGGGGATATTTTTCATAAAAATGGTTTTGATCGCTGTTGGAGTTTTTGTGGGAAGTTTGATAGTAAGTTTTTTTGCCCTTTCCCTTTTCTTTGTTGGACATTGACCATAAAAATTTGACTTGAAGCTATTACTTGTCCTTATTTTCGTTTTTTATCTGCCCAATCTTTTTCATTTTCTCAATAAACTGGTTCGATGTTGATACCATAGAGTTCACGAAAGGCGCAAGAAATTGTGCCTTTTCTCATTTAAATCGTACCCAAGATTGTTTTAGCATATAGACGCCGTTCTTCCGTTCAGGTTGAGTTGCGCCGAACTACTGAACATCTTTTTCGTTATATTGCTCCACAATTAAACACAACCAATACTAAAAATGAGCGGCGGTAACAAGAATGATAAGGTGAATATGAAAACGCTTGCGAAAGAGCTTAACCTTTCAACCGCAACCATATCCAAAGCGCTGCGCGATAGCTATGATATAAGTCCTGAAACCAAACTGAGGGTAATGGAAGCTGCCAGGCGTTTAAATTACGTACCTAACGCTTATGCCAGTAGTCTCCGCAAACAAAGCAGTAATACAATAGCCATCATCATACCCGAAATTGCCGACAGCTTTTTTAGCCAGGCCATTAACGGCATTGAAAGTATTGTCGCCCCAAAAAAATATCATGCGCTCATCTACCTTACTCATGATAGCTATGAACGGGAAGCATCCATGTTTAACGACCTGGCCAGCGGACGCGTTGATGGCCTCATTATGTCGGTAGCCAGCAGCACCCAGGATACCGGACATATTAAAACATTACAGGAAACGGGCATTCCCATAGTTTTTTTTGACAGGGTATGCGAGGATATTACTGCAGATAAAATAGTAACCGACGACTATAATAGCGCCTACAATGCCGCCAGCCATCTGCTGCAAGCGGGATGTAAAAACATCTCACTGGTTACCATCAGCGGATATCCTTCTATTTTAACCGCCCGGGAACAAGGCTATCGCAATGCTTTAGTTGATAATGGGTTTGCAGCCAAAGATACAGGAATAGTTACCTGCTCCAATAAATATACAGACGAAAATGTAAATATGATCAAAGCGCATTTGGCAACCGTTAAACCCGATGGTATCATAGCTACGGTTGAACAGCTGGCTACCGCGACTTATTTGGCTTGCGATGAACTGAAACTACAAATCCCACGCGATGTAAAAGTTGTTTGTTTTACCAATCAAATTACCGCAGCCATACTTAACCCTTCGCTTACTACTATTTTACAACCTGCGTATGATATGGGCAAGCAAGCGGCCGAAATACTTTTCGGCCGCTTGTCAGGGCGGATTATTGAACCTAAGCAAGAATTAGTGATGCCTTCACAACTGATTGTAAGGGCATCTACTGCATCTTAATTAATCTTTTTGAGGGATATTGGTCATGGTAAAGGCCAGGGTACCTCCATGACTGATTTGCTCGTGCGATATCATATGGTCTTTTATAGGTACTCCGTTAAATGTAACCAACTTTACATATTTGTTTTGAGCCGATAGACCTGTGGCTTTGATCACCAGTTTATTTCCGTTTTGCAGGTTCATTGCTATGTAAGGGAATTGCGGCGCACCGATACTGTACATGCCCGATGCAGGCGTTACCGGGTAAAAACCCATCGTGCTAAAGATATACCATGCTGATGTTTGACCGCAATCATCATTACCATTTATGCCTATTGGCGCATTTCTGAAATTTTGCCATGACGTATGCTGCCTTACCAGTTCCTGCGCTTTCCATGGCATACCGCAATAGTTAAACAGGTAGATGTAATGGTGTCCAGGTTCATTATCGGCACGGTAATGTCCATCGTTAAAATTGTGGATTAATTTATCAGCAAAAGCTTTTTCGCCGCCCATGAGAGCTATCATTCCGGGTACATCCTGCATAGCGCCAAAAGTATACGTCCACTTGGTGCCTTCGGTAAAGCCACTATCCGGCTGGGTCGACCAACTGCCATCGGCGTTACGTGGAGCCATAAAGCCGGTTGAGCTATTGTATACGTTTTTATAGTTTTTGCTCCAACCCATCAACTGGTTATAATCGCTTGTTTTACCTAAAGCCTTTGCTAATTGGGCAACACAGTAATCATCAATACCATACTCAATGGTACGGGATACCGACTCTTTAGTTTTATCAACAGGGATATACCCTAATTTATGGTAATTGGTTAGCCCTCCCCTTGCCTCAAAGCTGGTCCACAGGTCACGGTCGCCCCATTTTTTTTGAACATCTCCATCGGGGGCGGTAAATGCGTCTTTGTGTAAGGCCTCATAAGCTAAAGCGGCATTATAGCCTCTGAAACCTTTGATGTAGGCATCAGCAATTACAGCATCGGCATGGGTACCTATCATGATATTGGTATAGGTTGGATTAGGCCACATCGGCATCCAGCCACCCTCCTGGTACATTTGCAGCAGCGATTTCACCATATCATTTACGCGCTCGGGCTGGGTAAGGATCAACAAAGGATGTAAAGCCCTGAAGGTATCCCATAATGAATAATCGTTGTAAGAAACGCCGGCATGAATTTTATCATCAAAAGCACTGTAATACCTGCCATATTCCGAAAATTCTCTTGGGAAAAGTAGTGTGTGGAACATTGCCGTATAAAAAATAGTCTTTTGTCCGTCGGTGATATCGGCTACCTGTACTTTTTTCAATTGTTGCTGCCAGTTATCCCGGGTACTTTTAACCACTTTCTCAAAATCCCAATCGGGAATTTCACGCTTAAGGTTGTGGCGTGCCTGATCGATGCTGATAAATGAGGTAGCTACGGTAACTTTAACCACTGTACTACCTGTTGTTTTAAAGGAAACGTAAGCGCCCATGCGGGTACCAAACTGCTCTTTGCTTTTCTTTTTGATGGCTTGGTTGTCCCAGGTACCATAGCTACGGATTGGCTTATCAAACTTGATAATAAAATAGCCTTTAAAGTTTTTTAACGGCGGACCAAGCTGTGCCGATTGCCTGTCGGGATTGTAACCGGTTATCTCGTTATTCACCGTATCAACATGCACATAGCCGCGTATTTCTTTCATCCTAATCTTAAAATCATTAGCCCAATCAGTAAGTGCAGGATTAAGATTGATACCCTGGATAATGAGATGTGCCTGATCGGCCTTAGGGAAAGTAAAACGAAACATGCCACAGGTATTAGCACCGGCTATCTCGGCTTTGATGCCTGCGTTAGCGCCGACCTTTAGTTTTACCGAATAGTAATAGGGCCTGGCTACCTCATCTTTATGGTCAAACATCAGCTTACGCTCTTCAGGCAGTACACGAAGGTTACCAATTTGAGGCATTATAGATACATAGCCATAATCACCCATCCAAACAGTTGGCTGGTGCGAGGCCATCAGGCCTATTACGGAGTTATCCTCATAGGTATAACTCATTTTACTCATTTTATTCTCACCAGTTTGGGCAACAAAATTGGTCATGGCAAACGGCACATTTACACATGGCATAGTACCACCACCGTCCAAACCTTTGCCAAAACCGGTTGATGCGGTACCGATGAGCGGGTTGACGTAGTCAACCTCGTCCTTTTTAGCTTTATTTGCTTTTTGCTGTGCGTTTACTGCGGTGGTAACCAACGAAAGCAATAGCAACGAATAGATATTCCGTTTTAATTTCGGGCAAATGTTTAAGATCATTTCAGATAGATTTTTTAGGCTTGTTTAAACAGGCTTGGCAAATCTCTTATTTTTCAGGTCATATCGGCGAAAAGCGGAAATTTTTTTCTGAAGATTTTTACCGATATCGGGCTATTGTTTTTCCGTCGATACAATAGTTTTAATGTCATCAGCAGATAATGCTGCCTTAAACACCTTTACCTTATTGATATAACCATGAAAGATCCGCTCTGAAGGAAACTCCTCGTTCCGGCCCAACGTCCATTTGTTATTTACCGACAGATCCGTGCTTGCCTCCAATGTGGAAGTTCCCGCCAAAACACCATCGATATAAACATACAACGTTTTGCCATTGCATATGCCCGCAATGTGATGCCAGTGCTGTTGCCAGTTGGCAGCGAGGTTTACAGTACAGTCGCCCCTGCCCCNCCCGCCGGCAAAGAAGGTGAGGGTTCTGTTATCGGTCATTTGCAACACGTGATTATCGCCTTTGGTAATGATATCAACCAAGCCTTTCTCGTTACCCATTGGATAAACCCATCCCATCATGGTAATGGATTCATCCATATTGTCCAAAGCCGGTGAGTTTGGGACTTCCACATAAGTGCTGTCGCCAAACAACAGCCGGTCTTTATTATTTGCTATTGAACCTGAAATAATCTTCCCGTTGTTATGAAATCCCGAACTATCAGTTACCGCTTTGCCAGGAACGATCGACCTGAAATCAAGCAATAAGGCCTCTATACCGCTTTGATAAACTTTATACATGGTTTTAGCAATATCGACCCTCACGTACTTAAACCCTTTTTGAGTGGCTGTTATATTATGGCTGATAATTTTAGCCTCACCCGCATTTAGTTTGATGTTATCATTAAAAGCAACCGAATCATTTTGGATTACCGGTATGATAAAGGTTTGATTAAGTCCACCGGTATTTTTTATGATGTATCTAATTTGCTGATCTTCCTTTAATCTGATCATCGGCTTTACCTCCAGCCCGGATATTTCGAACGGGCGCTCCTGAGGCTTTTCCGGCAATTTCACCTCAACTATAAACGGAATTGTGTTATCAAGTTTCAGTATTGATTTCCCTACGGGATAAAGGCGAAACACAATAGAGTCCTGAATAGTTTGTCCCTCTTCAACCAAACAATTCTTATAGCCATATGGCTTGCCATTGACTAACAACTTTACAGTTTTAACGCCCTTGCTTCCCGTATTTTTAAGCTTGAAGTTTATTACAAGCGGTTCATCCGGAACTATACTTTTTTTATTGACCGAGTAATTCACTATACTAAAAGCAGTGTTTTTTTGTGTCGTTGAAAGTTCAATCGGATCTTTATTCGCTGGCCAGCTACCGGGCTCTTTACCCATATTAAAAGTCATCATGCCCCCGTTCATCAATACCGAATGCGGCAGGATCAACTGCTGCCAGGCCTTACCATTTACCCGCAGCGATTGTACATAATTATTTTTTAATGTTGAATTATTACTGCTGATGACAAACTTTTTGCCATTTGACAGATAAAGGGTTGCAGATTTAAACAATGGCGCACCGATGGAGTAAAGCGGCCTGCCCGGGCACACAGGATAAATTCCCAATGAGTTGAAAACATACCAGCTGGATGTTGAACCGAGGTCATCATTACCGGGCAAACCGCCGGGAGTAGCACTGAACCTGTTTAGCATAATATCCCTTACCCACTTTTGTGTTAACCGTGGCTTGCCCGTCTGGTTAAACAGATAAGGTAGGTGAAAAACAGTTTCGTTATCAAAGAGGATAACATTATTACGAAGAGCTGAATCCAAACGGGCGGCAAACTGCTCATTGCCGCCGGCCATATTAATCAAGTCTTTACCATTTTGGGGCACAAAGTAGGAATACACCCATTTGTCGCCTTCTTTATAACCCGATGTACCGGGCCGAAGCTTAAACTCATCGCCATTGCGCGGAAGCATAAAGAGTTCGTCATTATTTAAAAGATTGCGGTAGTTAAAACCTCTGTTTGATAGTAACTGATAAGTCGGCTTATCATTCATGACCTTATCCGCGAATTGCGACAGCGCCCAGTCATCATACGCATACTCAACCGTGCGGGTAACTGACTCGGGCCGGGTAAAGGGTACATAGTCCGTTTTGTGATAAACTTCTATGTCTGACTGAACAAATGGTCCATCAACCAAATCTTTCTTCATCGCCTTATAAGCAAGATCTTTATCACACTCCACAATCCCTTTCAAATAGGAATCAACAATAATTGGAACAGCATGGTTGCCCGTCATACTTTCGGTAGGCAGGTGACCGCTTTGCTTGTATACATCCAACATAGACAAGATCACATCCTGTTGCTTTTGCGGGTATAGCAAAGTGAGCAAAGGATGTAACGATCGGAATGTATCCCAGGGAGAAAAAGCTTCATACTGGTTTTGCCCTGTTTTTTTATATATTTTACCATCGCCGCCACGATAATTGCCATCAGCGTCATCGGCAACCCATGGCAACAGTAGCGAATGATAGAGAGCAGTATAAAACACGGTTTTATTTTGTTCGTTGTTGTCATTTAAATCTACAACAGACAGTAGTTTAGCCCATTCACGGCCCGTTTTCGCACATATTTCATCAAAATTTAAATTCCCTGCTTCCTGATCAATATTATGCTGTGCGATATTACTGCTTACCGATGATTTACTTAACCTTAAAGTGATCGCTTTAACGCCTGTTTTAGCTTTTGGGAACGAGAAAAGCCAGCCTCCCTTAATTTCCTTTTTATCTGTATATCCTTCGCTAAAATTTATAACCGCATTGAAGTTTGAAGCATGGATTATTTTATCAGATATAGCTCGGATCTCACCACCGTCACCGACAAAAATTTGCGGATCAGCATCCCCATCGAAAGTAAAACGGAACATACCTGTTCTTGCGGTAGTGGTAGCTTCTGTCGTGATCTGCTTATCATTAAAATAAACTCTATAATAGCCTGGTCTGGCGGTCTCCTTTTTGTGCGAAAACCGCAGACTTGATTTACCGGCCTCAAAATTGGCACCACCTTTCAACGGCATTATGTAAAGGCGCCCCGACGACCCTTCCGGGAAACCACTCATATGCCCCAGGCAACTGAAGTAATAAATTGAACTATCAGCATAATTATATCCCCGGGCACCTACAACCCGTGTTTCCGGACTTAATTGCATTGATCCTGACGGCGCAACCGCTCCGGGATAACAGCCGCCATTGTTCCCCCATTTGGTAAGCACATTACTTACAGTAGTGCCAATGAACGGGTCAACATAATGAAGATGGTTTATTTGCTGGGCGTATAGGTTGCTGCCCAATAATAAACTTATCAGAAATGATATAGCGCGAACAAGTTTATTCAAAGCCACTGTATTGTATTTTGTCAAGCTGAAGGCAGAAGGCCTAAAGCTCAAAGCCAATAAATTATTTTATAGAACTTATAAAAAGCTTTCAGCTTTAGGCCTTCTGCTTTCAGCTCCCGCCTAT
>JGI24737J22298_10000116_pt1 | contig 24197 bp, 22 predicted proteins | sample KBSCornC3_FD_22298 | JGI IMG/M metagenome (IMG submission 22298) | reverse complement strand
TATGAATAGGCAATGCGGTTTTTACTTCTTTCTGCAACTGTTTTAGCATTGGTCTTGATCCAGTCGTCGTAAAGATTGCCCGACAGGTCACCGGTTGACTCTGGATGAAGTTTTACTTTAACGTCCTTTCCACCACGATTAAAGATTAGCTCAATTTCCTTGTCAAGTGATGGTTTGCTGAAGTAATAGTTGCGGTCCTGCTTTTCATCAACAATAATACCGTTAACCGCTTTTAATATATCGCCCGGTTTTACGTCGATGCCGGCTCTATCGGCATTACTATGGATAGCTATACTGCTCACTTTGTATGGCGAATCGTTCTCAAAAATGATCCCGGTTTCCATAGTGCGGTAAGAGATGGTTTTCTTTTCCTCGCTGCCATTTGAGTAAAAACCCTGGTGCGATGAGTTAAGCTCGCCAAGCATGTCATTCAACAACAGGCGCAGGTCGGCCCGGTTATTAATATAAGGGACAAATGTTTTATAGCTGTCATGAACCTTTTTCCAGTCGGCCCCGTGGAAATTGCCGTCGTAATAGTTTTCATCCAGTCCGGCCCAGGTTTCATCAAACATCTGTGTAAATTCCCCGGCCATGTTACGGGTAAAGCTGTAATTGATATCTAACTTATCCACTTTGTTAGCATCGATGTTTAGGGTGTAGATATTGCCTCCGGCCAGTACAAAATATTTATCACCGTTGCCAAAAATGTTGTAATTGCCGAAGTCGCCGTTGCCAACTTTTTCAGTTTTAGGGTTTTCAAAAGCTTCAAGGGTGGTACGGTAAAGCGCCCCCTTACCTTCGCTATGGTTTGAGGCATAGTATACCAATGTTTTATCTCCTTTTTGAATTACATAGGGGCCCTGCGCCTGGCCAAACTCCGGACTGATGCGTTCCAGTCTTTTCATCGGTTCTTCGGTGTCTATCACAATATCGGCAGGCGGTTTAGGCGTTGGCTGCTCAGATAAAGGTTTCTTTTTGTTAGACGCTTTTTTGTCCTTATCCTTTTTGTTTTTATCGTCGTCTTTTTTCTCCTCTTTAAACAGGGCCGTAAACTTATCCATCTTAAAAGGATCGTCATACTTTTGCAAAGGCATGCGGTAAACGTGAGCATCTTTTGAGCCATAAGGATACTCGGGCTGTGTACGGGATGATGTAAAATAAATATACTTACCATCCGGCGACCAGAATGGCGCCGATTCTGTAACACCGCTATTGGTAAGGTTCAGTATTTTCTCGGTTTTTATCTCATAAACAAAAACGTCCATCTCAAAATTGCGGTAAGCGTTGTATACCACGTACTCGCCATTTGGCGAAAAGCGAGGAGGAGGGTTGTAGAATCCCCAAAACTCATCGGTAACAATAGTTTTTGATGTGAGTGTTTTCAGATCCAAAAGTTTCAGTTCATTACGGCCGCTCAGATAAATGGCTTGTGTGCGGTCTTTATTCATGCTCAGCAGGCGATTGCTGCCTTTATCTGTGGTAAGCTGTTTTTCGGCGCCACTGCCGTCGGCTGTTATGGTGTACCAATTAGGATAGCCACCCAGGGTTTGACCAAAAATGAGGGTTTTGTTATCGCTCATCCAGCTTACTTCGGTAACGCGTTCGCTGGTATTACGCTCCAGTTTTTTGCCGAATTTACCTTCGGCATCGCTTACAAATAATTCGCCGCGGGATACAAAAGCCAGCTTTTTGCCATCGGGTGATAATGCTGCCCCTTCAATTTTACCGCCTGTTTCAAACGATTGGTCTTTGGGCAGTACATTATTGCGGAACAGGTTTAAGCTTAGCTTCTGCGTTTGTTTGGATGCCACATCGTAAACAAAAATCTGGTAATCTTTTTCAAACACTACCTTGCCGCCATCGGCACTTACCTGCGGGCGTTTGAGAGAGGTGGGGAACTGGGTTAACGCGGTTTTTTTACCATCGATAAAGGTATACAGGTTATATTCTTCGTTGCCCTCGTCGGATACAAAATAGATATTGCCTTTTTGATCAATGGTGGTCCAGAAATCCTTGCCCTGCCAGTCGGTATATTTTTTATAGGCTTTGGTTTTAGGATTGTATGATTGAATATCGGGATTGTAAGCGCCTTTATAATGCTTACGGGTGGGGAAATAAATGCTCTCCCAGGTATTGCTGAAAAATAGCTCGCCGGTTTGCGGATGCTCAACAACACCGTGTATGGTATTAAAATAATGACCAAACAGCCTAACGGGTGTTCCGCCGGTAGCTGCTACTTTGTATTCGCTGAAGCCATTGTAACGGCTTGAGTTAAAGTAAATGGATTTCGAATCCCAGCTCCAGGAATCCACATTATCGCCGGCATCGTTATAGGTAAGCTGTTTGATATCGCCGCCGGCGAGGGGCATTACATATACATCGTTATTGCCAAACTGGTTTGATGAAAAGGCCAGCCATTGCCCGTCGGGCGATACCCGCGGACTGGTTTCTTCACCCTGCATGGCGGTCAATCGCGTGGCGGCTGTGCTGTTGATATCGGCTTTCCAAAGATCGCCTTCGTAACTGAAAATTACAGTTTTGCCATCGGGTGTTAGGGTTGGGTTAGATGTAAAATAGCTTCCGGTTGTTTGGGCTTTAAGGCTGGTTTGGCACAGTGCTGCCAAAAACAATACGATGTATAGTTTCTTCATATGGTTTAAGTTTTATGAATAAATGTATTTTTGAGCCATGTTAAAAGTGGTGCACCTCAATACGTATGACGGTAATGGCGGCGCGGGCAGGGCCTGCATGCGCCTTAACCGGGCATTACTTAGCCAAAATATCGATTCTAAAATTATAGTACATTATAAATTTGGAAATAATCCTGATATCAAGACTTTTAACCGCAGTATCATCCAAAAGTCGTATACGGCTGCAACCATCATTCTGGAGCGAATATTGGCCAAAAGGTTTCTAAGACCTGATAGCCGTACACCTTTTTCCTTTACCTGGTTTGGCCGTTCGGTAGTTAATCATCCGGATGTTAAAAACGCCGATATCATTCACCTGCATTGGATTAATCACGGTTTTCTGGACCCTAAACATATAGCCGAAATTAGAAAGCTGGGCAAGCCTGTGGTGTGGACCTTTCATGATAGTAATGCCTTTACCGGTGGTTGTCATGTGCGTTATACCTGCGATCATTATCAGCAACAATGCGGTGACTGCCCGCTGCTGATCAATGCAGGGGATAACGATATTTCGCACCGCATCTGGCAGCAAAAAAACAAAGCTTACCAGCAACTCGACTTCAACATTATCGCCCCAAGTTTATGGATGCAAGCTTCTGTAAAGAAAAGCAGTTTGATGCGGGGCAAAGCCACAAGTAATATTCCAAATACGCTGGAAACGGATGTTTTTAAGCCGATAGACAAAAAGGAAGCAAAAGCCAAAGCGGGCCTGCCGACGGATAAATTTATCTTTTTAAGTGGCTTTATGCCATCGCGTAAAGATTTGCATAAAGGCACTCAATACCTGTTGGAAAGTATGGAATTACTAAGACAGCGTTTAGGTGCAGAGACAGACCAGATAGAACTGGTGGTGTTCGGCAACCGGGGCACAGAAAACCTGCCCGACTTTCCTTTTAAAACCAGTTTTTTAGGAACCATCAATAACGATGAGAAACTGGCCCTACATTATGCAGCCGCCGATGCTTTTTTAATCCCATCCCTTGAAGATAATTTACCTTACACCGTAATGGAAAGTATGAGCTGCGGTACACCTGTAATCGCTTTTACTACAGGTGGCATCCCGGATATGGTGCGGCATGAGCATAGTGGTTACCTGGCAACCTATCGTTCATCCGTAAGTTTTACTGATGGCATGGAGTGGATTATTAAGCATCCTGAAAGGGACAAGTTGAACCAACAGGCCCGGCAAACCATTATGGATAGTTTTTCGGAAGAAGTGATCGCTAAAAAACATATCGAAGTATATCAAAGGTTAGTGAGCAAGGGAGGTAATAATGTTTAATCCACGATTAAGCGTTATCACCATTGTTTACAATAACGTAAGAGATATCGAGCGTACTATCCGCTCGGTAGTTAATCAAACCTATACCAATATTGAGTATGTTATTGTGGATGGTTTATCTAACGACGGCACTTTACAGGTAATTGATAAATATAAAAGCAAAATAGCAAAATTCATCAGCGAAAAGGATGAAGGCATTTACGATGCGATGAACAAGGGGCTTACCCTGGCAACAGGTGACTACGTGATCTTCATGAATTCGGGGGATGAGTTTTACGACAATGAAACCGTTGCCGCTGTTTTTGCTTCTGCAGAAGATGCCGACATTTATTATGGTGAGACAGAAATGATCGCCGATGACGGCAGCAGTTTAGGACAGCGCCGGCATAAGGCTCCAGCTAAGTTTACCTGGCGCGGTTTTAAATACGGCATGAGCATTAGTCACCAGGCTATTTATATCAGGCGCTCACTGACCGAACCTTATGACCGCCGATATCAATTGAGTTCGGATATCGACTGGATAATCCGCGCGGCCAAAAAAGCTAAAAAGATCGTTAACGTTAATCGATATGTGGCCAAATACCTGGTAGGGGGCATGTCGAAGAAAAAGCACCGCCAAAGTTTAATGGAACGCTTTGAGATCATGAAGCGTAACTATGGCTTGGCCCAAACCATTTTGAATCATTTTGTCATCGCCTTTAATTTAGGCTGGTATTGGTTAAGGAACAGAAGGACGAATGATTAATCAATTATTTTTTGGGTGCAAGTATGAGGGGCTACCTTAGGGCAACTGAAGACTTACGAAGTTTTTGAAACTTCGTAAGTCTGGAAAGAAAATCCCACAAAAAAAGCGATGAGCATTGCCCATCGCTTCTTTTAAATATTAAGCCGATTATGCTTTTTTCTTATCCGCCGGTTTTGCAGCCGGAGCTTTCTTTTTGTTTTCGGTATAAGCGGCACCACCTAAGGCAAGCACCAATAGGATTGAACCAGCTAATGAAATATTCTCGCCGGTGTAGTATGAAGCCGGATGGAAAATAAACTCAATTTTGTGGTTACCGATTGGGATCTGAGCAGCACGTAATAGATAATCGGCACGGAAATAAGGTTTTTCAACACCGTCGATATACATTTTCCAACCTTTGTTATAGTATACTTCGGAGAAAACCGCAATTTGTGAGGCGGTAGAACCGCTTGTGTAAACCATATGGTCGGGTGAGTAGCTGGTAAGCTCAATTTTGCCTTCGCCGGCACCTGCTCCCAAAGTTTTTTCGTCGATAATGCTTTTGTATTGTTTATCAACAATAGCTTCATCTTTTGGTGTAAAGCTGCTGATGGCTACCATCTCCTGGTCGGCATTGTCGGCATATTTAATACTTTTAACAAACCATGCATGGCCGCAGGCTGTCTGATTTACCTGCATACCTACGTTTTGGGTTTTTGGATCAGAATTAATAATGTACTTAACGTTCATCATATCCAAAACATCCTGGTTAATGCTTTTGCTTAACTGATTATCAACAAGCTCTTCCCAGCGTTTTAGCCTTGCTGCCGAGTAACCACCCAATGACTTGTAGAAAAATGGTGTAAGACCATCGCCTTTGATTGATTGTGTGGCGTCAAACACCCTAAAATCAGGATCTTTATCTTTCATGATAAACTGGTCAACCTCGCGCGGCTGTGGCGTTTCATTATCCTGTTTCGGCGCAAAGTGGTCTTGATTTAAATAGCGCTTGTCAATACCCCAAAGGTCAACCAGGATCAGGGCTAAGAAAGCAAGTGATGCAGCAGTTGGGTTGATCTTCTTTTTAAGGAACGCCCAGGCAATCCCAAATGCAATAGCGATAAATATAAGTGAGCGGATGGCGTCGGCCTGCGCCATTGATTCCCTGTCGGCAATTAAAGCGCGGGTAAGGGCTGAGCTGTCAGTTTTAAGCGCCTGGCCTATTTGTGCAATAACACCGGCCTGCTGCTCACTTACGCTGAAAGATAAAAGCAGTGAAGGTACCACAGCTACAATCAATACAATACCACCAGTAATATAAAATGCGATTTTTAATTTTTTGAACAGGTTTGCTTTGTCCTCATTTGCAATGGCCTCGTTAACCGCTAATACAGCAAGGATTGGGAAACAGAAACCTGCAACTGCCAGTATTGATTCAACCGCGCGGAACTTATTGTAAAGCGGGAAGTAGTTAAAGAAAAGATCGGATACATAAGGCCAGTTCCGGCCGAAAGATAGCAGCATGGTTAAAACCACAGCGCCAAGTAACCACCATTTGATACGGTTTTTAACTATCATTAAGCCCCATACAAATAACAGGCAAATTACAGCACCAAAATAAAACGGCCCCCCGGTGAAGGGTTTGTTCCCCCAGTAAGATGGTAAATAATTTGCCGAAATTTCGACAGCCTGATTTGGATCACTTCCTTTTTCTGTTAAAGTTTTAACTACATGTGAATCAGCACTATTGTTTTTTTGAAGAAAGCCTCCTCCGTATGCGTCAGGAATCAGGAATGTGATACATTCACCCACACCCTGGCTCCACTCATAAGCGTAGTCTTTAGCAAGGCCGTTACTTGGTTCTGAAGTATGCTGAGTAAGATTTGATTTGCCACGAATAGTTTCGTTGCCATAGTCGGCTGTGCTCCAAAGGATAGAGGCGTTCACGGCTACGCTCAATAGAACTGCGCCAGCAACATAACCTAACGATTTTAAAAAGGCATTTAAGGTTTTGTTTTTGATGGCATGGTAAAGTTCAATGCCAACCATGATCAATAAGGCCAGCATCAGGTAGTAGGTCATTTGCACGTGGTTAGCCCTGATCTCCAAAGCAAGAAATAAAGCTGTTACAGAAAAACCTAATAAATATTTACCGCGAAGGGTAAGGATAATCCCGGCAAGTATCGGCCCAAAAAATGCTATCGCGAAAGCCTGGTTGGCGTGCCCTGCAGTTAGCAGGATAATATTATACGATGAAAAAGTAAACGCCACTGCACCCGCCGCCGCAAGCCAGGGGTTAACCTTTAACACTATAAATAAAAAGTAAGTACCTAATAAAAACATCAATATTGTACCAACCGGAGCAGGGAAAGTGTAGTTTATGGCGGTTACAACCCATGATGTTAAATTAGCTTTATAAGGCGCCCATATTTGGTAGGTAGGCATACCGCCATAGATTTGGTTGGTCCACAGTATGGTAGTGTCTTTAGCCTTGTAGTCGTTGATTTCTTTTTGGGTTGATTGTGCCCTTGTAACGTCATTGCCGCCTAATGTTTTTCCCTGGAAAGCCGGGGTTAAAAATATAAAGCAGATCACTAAAAAAATTGCAGCTATGGCAAAATGAATGCCGTTACGCTTAAACCAGTTATTCATTTAAGTTTTTTGAAATGGATATTATATTCCTCAAAAATAGAAATTACAATGAGAATAGGAATTATAAGTTTTGTTAAGGAATAACTTAACAGGTTTGCGCACGGCTGCGCAGCAGGAAAAACATGGCAATCAGCACAATGATAGATATTACGTAAGCAATAACCTGCGCCTTGCCGTAATCTTCGCGGTATTTGCGGATGTTGAAAAAGTTGTAAACGCCCAATGCGCCTATAACAACCCAGTAAAATGTACTAATTTTAGTGCAATTAGCAAAAATTTGAGTAGCAACTATAAATACGATTACGTTGGTAATGATAAGCGTAATAGACTCGGGCGTGTTATTGTGGTTTTGACGCCTGTTAAATACCGGGTTAGTGTCCATGATTTATTGATTAGGTTTATTTTACTTCTTCGTAATCAACAAACTCACCTTCACTGTCGGGCACACTGCCTTTTTTAGGTTGCGGTACATGGTCAATCCTGATTTTTCCATCAGGTTTTGGGCCTTCGTTATAATTACGTTGTTGCTGCTGATATTGCTGTTGAGCTTTGTTTACAACACTTTCAAACAGAAATGGCAGCAGGTAACGTGCCAGGCTGCGGATAATGTATAATATACAAATAGATATGATCAGAAAACGAATGAGAATCATACTGTTAAGTTTGAGCTTACAAATATAAGGTATATAACGGTAAAAATGTTTTATTATGATTTGAGATAGCTGATGGCGTTTTAATTTGAAAATAAAGCAATTTGAAGATTTGAAAATGTGAATATTGTCGTTTTCAAATCTTCAAATCAATAAATTTTCAAATTAAAATTTCTCTTCCATCATTTTTTCCAAAGCAAACATTTCGTCGCGCAGTTTGGCAGCCAGCAGGAAATCCATATTTTTGGCGGCGGCGAGCATATCTTTTTTGGTGTTGTCGATTGATTTTTTCAGGTCGGCTTTGGTCATATACTGAACTATCGGATCGGCGGCAAGGGTCAGCGTATCGGTTTCCACATAAGCCTGCTGTACACCGCCTTTAAAGTCGACCACCGAGGTTTGCTCCATAATTTCCTCGCGCGTTTTCCCAACAGTTAGCGGTGTAATGCCATGTTGCGTGTTGTACGCAATCTGAATTTCGCGGCGGCGATTGGTTTCGTCCATCGTGATCTGCATCGAATCGGTTATGGTATCGGCATACATAATAACCCGGCCGCGATCGTTTCGGGCAGCGCGGCCAATAGTCTGGATCAGTGAACGTTCTGACCGCAGGAAACCTTCTTTATCCGCATCTAAAATGGCTACTAATGATACTTCCGGTAAATCCAATCCTTCACGCAATAGGTTGATGCCTATCAATACATCAAATTCGCCGAGGCGTAAGCCACGCAAAATTTCTACACGCTGCAGGGTTTTCACTTCCGAGTGGATGTAGCGGCATTTAATGCCCAGCCGGTCCATGTATTTGGCCAGTTCTTCGGCCATGCGTTTGGTGAGGGTGGTTACCAGTACGCGGTCTCCCTTTTTAATAGTTTTATCTACTTCGTCAAGCAGGTCATCTACCTGGTTTATTACCGGGCGAACGTCAATCACCGGATCAAGCAATCCTGTCGGGCGGATCACCTGTTCAACCACTACACCGCCCGATTTTTCCAGTTCAAAATCGCCTGGCGTGGCGCTTACATAAATGGTTTGCGGGGCGAGGTTTTCAAACTCCTGGAAATTAAGCGGACGGTTATCCAAAGCTGCCGGCAGGCGGAAGCCATAGTCAACCAGCGAGATCTTGCGCGAACGGTCACCTCCATACATCGCCCTGATCTGCGGAACGGTTACGTGACTTTCGTCAATCACCATCAGGTAATCTTCCGGGAAATAGTCGAGCAAGCAGAACGGCCTCGCACCGGGCTTGCGCCCGTCAAAAAAGCGGGAGTAGTTCTCGATGCCCGAACAGTAACCCAACTCGCGGATCATTTCCAGGTCGTAATTAACCCTTTCTTCCAGCCTTTTGGCTTCCAGGAATCGGCCGTCATCAATAAACTGTTTTTTGCGGGTTTCCAGCTCTTCCTGTATCGCCCAGATGGACTGCAGGAAACGCTCTCGGGGGGCAACATACAAGTTGGCCGGATAAACCACCATGTGTGTCATTTTTTCGATGGTTTTACCTGTGCCAATATCAAAGGCGCTTAACTCTTCAATATCATCACCGAAAAAGGAGATGCGGTAGGCATAATCCAGGTAAGCCGGAAAAATATCGACGGTATCACCCTTCACCCTGAATGTTCCTCGTTTAAAATCGGCAGTGGTGCGGGCGTATAAAATTTCGACCAGGCGATGTAAAAAAGCATTCCTGCTGATACGGGTACCTACGGCAAATTTGAAAACCGAGTCGGCAAAATCATCGGGGTTGCCCATACCGTAAATGCAGGATATAGACGATACCACGATCACATCGCGCCTGCCCGACATTAAAGCCGAAGTAGTACGTAAACGAAGCTTTTCTATCTCCTCGTTTATCTGCAGGTCCTTTTCGATGTAGGTATTTGTTGTAGGGATAAATGCCTCCGGCTGATAATAGTCATAGTACGACACAAAGTAGTTCACCGCGTTTTCGGGAAAGAACTGCTTAAACTCGCCATAAAGCTGTGCCGCTAATGTTTTGTTGTGGCTCAGGATCAGCGTAGGTTTTTGTGTTTGTGCTATAATATTGGCAACCGTAAAGGTTTTGCCCGATCCGGTAACCCCCAAAAGGGTTTGATATGGGTCGCCGTTGTTGATACCTTCAACCAGCTGCCTTATAGCTTCAGGCTGATCGCCGGTTGGTTTATATTGAGATGTTAATTGAAAATCCATGTTGTTATGTAAAAATACAAATAATCCAGAAACAGGGTTTGCAAATCAAAATAAGTACATGGTAATGACAACCGTATGTCAACATTGTTGTGCGGAGGGTAATAAATTACATTTCCGCCTTTAAACGCAACGCCCTATCCAAAAAACTCTGCTGCTTTATTTTCTCTTCGGCTTCAATAATAGCCTTCATCAGGTTGTTTTGGGTATCGGCAATTTCCGCGGCGGCCGCTTTCATAATTTCCCAAACGGGTTTCATACGTTCAATAAGTTCCTGGCCTTTTGTTGTTAACATGATAAGACGCTTCCTTTCGTCGGCCTTGTCCTTTTTTGATCGGATCAATTTCTCTTTTTCCAATTCCTTTAACAGACTGATGGTTGAAGGGTGGGTGTAGCCAATTTCAGCGGCGATTTCCACTACGCTTAAAAGCGGCTTAAAGTGTAAAGTGTAAATAACAGGGAACCATTTGGGCTCAAAATCAATATTACTGGCTTTGTATACAAGTACACCGTCTTTGCGCAACTGCTCGGCCAGGCGCTGCAACCTTGTTGAAATTGCTAAAATTCCCGATTCGTCAATAACATTCATTATATCGCTGTTAATTGTTCAAATGTAATTCATAAAAAATAGTATCCGCAGCCATAAGTGGGAATGATTCAGGCAAATCCTGTTTGGCAAGGCGTGTAAAGCCATTTTTTTCATAAAAGCGATGAGCGGCTTTCAGCATCTCAACTGTGCCTAAATAAATGTGGGCAATGTTGTTTTGTTTACAATAATCAATGAGATTATTGAGCAGTAACTGCGCGATGCCCAGCTCCTTTCCCCGGTATTCTTTAAGTACAAACATTTTGCGTATGGCCGCCGCATTATTATTAAAAGCAATAAGTGCAATGGTGCCAACAAGTTGTTCGTTATATATCGCTCCCCAAAAATCTCCGCCGGTTTGGTGGTAATTGGTTTCAATATCAAGCAGGTCGGGCTGGGCTTCAAGCGTGATAGGTACATTAAATTCAATTTGCTGAATTGGTAAAATGATATCAATGATCTGCTGGCAATAAGTATTGTTGAGTGAGCTGATAACAGGTGTAGTATCCATAACTTTAATATTTATGTACAAATCTACGTAGTTAACTACATATATTCAAAATTTATTATCCGTCTCATGGTGCGGTATGACATTTAATAAACAAATAGTGATACTATTGCTCAAAAACGCTTAAATTTAAGCATGATTTTCATCCTCAATAAAACCAATACCATTGCCAATCAGTTCCTTGCCGAATTACGGGATGCCGTTATTCAGCAGGATAAGGCACGTTTCAGGCAGAACCAGGAAAGGTTAGGAGCCATATTGGCTTATGAGTTGAGCAAATCATTACATTACGAAACCAAAGAAATTCAAACCCCCTTGGGTACAGCCAGTGTTAATATACCGGCCGATGAACCGGTGTTGGGTATTATATTGCGCGCCGGTCTGCCTTTTCATCAGGGTTTTATGCAGTTTTTCGACCGATCATCCTCTGCATTTATTACCGCCTACCGCAAAGTGAAGCGCAACGGCAGCTTTTTAATCCAGGTTGATCATATCTCAACCCCTAACCTGGATGATAAGATCTTTATTTTGTGCGATACCATGCTGGCTACCGGGCAAAGTATTGTAACGGTTTGTAAGGAGTTGATGGCGCAGTATAAAATAAAGGAGCTGCACATTGCCGCTGTAATTGCCAGCACCGAAGGTGTGGCGCATGTTAAGGCCAATCTCCCAAAAGCCAAGCTCTGGCTCTGCGCTGTTGACGACGAGATGACCAGCAAAGCTTATATCGTACCGGGTTTAGGTGATGCGGGGGACCTGGCATTTGGGGAAAAAGCGTGATTTGATTTGGGATTTCGGATGTCCGATTTCGGATTTAGTAATTAAGATTTTTTAATTTTGAATTTTCGATTTTTAAATCAAGGAATAAAAAAATTCCGAAATCGAACATCCGAAATCCGAAATAAAAATGAAATCCGATATGAAGTATAAACACATCTTCTTTGATCTCGACCATACCATCTGGGATTTCGATAAAAATGCCGAAGAGGCCCTGCATGAGTTATATGTTATTCACCAGCTTGGCGAAATTGGCCTGCAATCTGCCGAATTGTTCATCGAAACTTACACCCGTAATAATCACCGCCTTTGGGCGCAGTATCATATTGGTGAGATAACTAAAGATGAGTTACGCGAGGCCCGCTTCAAATCAACTTTTACTGATCTTGGCCTGCACCCGGATTTGATGCCGCTTGATTTTGAAGATGCTTATGTAAAACTTTGCCCTACCAAAACCAACCTGTTTCCGCATGCGCACGAAACGCTGCAATACCTGCAATCAAAATATACCCTGCACCTGATCTCGAACGGGTTTAAAGATTCAACCCGGATAAAAATCGCGGGGACCGATCTGGCAAAATACTTTCAGCATATCATCATCTCCGAAGATGTAGGTGTGAACAAACCCGATAAGGCCATATTTCAGCATGCGCTTGACCTGGCCGGGGCATCGAAAGAAGAAAGTGTGATGATCGGCGACAGCATTGAAGCTGATATCCGCGGGGCGCTTGGTTTTGGGATGGATGCCATATATTTTAATCCTTTTAATGCGGAAAAGCCTCAGGATGTGCCGGTGCAGATTGCTCATTTAAAAGAGTTAACTTTACTTTTATGAGTATCGCCAAAGAACGTAAAGCTATTGATACAGCCCTTGATGAATACCGCAAACAACTGGATGTTATCCCCGATGAGTTGTTTGACGTTACCCCGGAGGATGGCGGCTGGTCGTTTGCCGAGGTTTACAGCCATATTATGCAGGCTACGCTGGGTTCATCAATCGCGCTTGAACGTTGCACCCACGGCAATTGTGAGCCAACTAAAAAAGGCATTAATTGGGAAGGCCGGATCTTACTGTTGTTAGGTAAATTTCCGCCGGTTAAAACAACAGTCCCCAATGCGGTAAGCGATAAAATGGCCGCCAATAAGATCAGTAAGGAAGATGCCAAAAACCTGATCATCAAATGCCGCAAGCGGGTTGAAACGACTATGCCCCTTATTGCCGAATCATCGCCGGCTAACAGATACAAGCACCCGCGTATGGGAATGCTTAATGCCAGGCAATGGTTTAAGTTTATCCGCATTCATTTACAGCACCACTTGAAACAACTTAACAGGATCAAAAATAAATTTAATACAGCAAAGTAACCTTTTATATTTAATGTAGTCTTAACAGTAGGATAATGTTAAATTTCAGACATTTGTAAAAATCTTTGTGATGAATTTTGAGTATGCTTATTTGGTAGTTATAGGGTTGCTGATCCTGGTCGGCTGCTTCTATGCAAGTCCATATGAATTGACGGTTAACGAAGATGAGGACGACGAGTAATCGTTGCTTTATTAATAACAATGTTGTTTTCCGGCATATCTTGCCGGCCTGTAAAATAGCCCCCTTAATTTAATGGCAAAACGCGAAGTTGATATTGTAGTAATATCTGATGTGCACCTTGGTACTTACGGCTGTCACGCAAAAGAGTTGCTTAAATATTTAAAAAGCATCAAGCCCAAAATCCTTATCCTTAACGGCGATATTATTGATATTTGGCAATTTAGTAAATCATACTGGCCCGAGGCACACATGAAAGTAGTGCGCCGCATCCTGAAGTTTGTTACCGATGGCATCCCGGTTTATTATTTAACCGGCAACCATGACGAAATGCTGCGCAAGTTTACCGATTTTAACATGGGCACTTTTCAGTTGCTTGATAAGCTCGTGTTAAATATCGATGGCAAAAAAGCCTGGATCTTTCATGGCGATGTGTTTGACGTTACTATGCAGCATTCCAAATGGCTGGCTAAACTCGGGGCGGTTGGTTATGACACATTGATTTTGATCAACAGTTTTGTAAACTGGTTCCTTACCGCCATTGGCAGGCAAAAAATGAGCTTTTCGCAAAAGGTGAAAGCCAGTTTTAAGGAAGCGGTAAAATTCATTAACCAGTTTGAGCAAACCGCGGCCGATCTGGCTGTCGATAAACAATATGGCTACGTGATCTGCGGTCATATTCACCATGCCGAAATCAGGGAAATTAAGTCTACACAAAATACAGGCTCGGTACTTTACCTCAACTCGGGCGATTGGGTAGAAAGTTTAAGCGCTCTTGAATATCACAACGGCAAATGGGAGGTGTTTAAATACAAGCCGGATGATTTCAATACAGATGCTGATGAAGACGACAAAACCGATTCGGAAGATTTGAACGCTATGCTCGATGTTAAAAACTTGTTGGAACGCTTTAAACACGAACACGATTAAATTACTTACCGAAAACATTTTTCTTTACTAAATTAAGCCCCTGAATATTGGTGCAGACAAATCAGCGTGTCCGCTGTACCTGCGCGGTATAATCATCATCCTTTTGAAAAGAATTTATTTTAATGAAGATACTGTTTGGTATACAGGGAACAGGTAATGGGCATATAAGCCGGGCAAGGGAAATTGTGCCACTGCTGCAACAATATGGCGAGGTGGATTTGCTGGTAAGCGGCACAGAAGCCGAGGTATCACTGTCACAACCCCTGAAATATCGCTTTCATGGCGTAAGTTTTGTTTTTGGTACCAATGGTGGGGTAGATAACTGGGCTACCTGGAAGATCATGAACCTGCGTCAGTTTCAGCGCGACTTGCGGAGCCTGCCATTAAAGCAGTACGACCTCATTATAAACGATTTTGAACCTGTAAGCGCCTGGGCTTGCAAATTGCGTGGTGTGCCTTCAGTATCCTTAAGTCACCAGTGTTCGTTTGTATCACCCAAAACACCCCGGCCCGAAAAAAAAGATCCTTTTGCACAGTGGCTTTTAAAAAATTATTCGCCCACTACGTATCATGTTGGTTTTCATTTTGAGCGCTATGATACATTTATCAACACGCCCGTTATCCGCAGCGAGATCAGGCAGATGGAAACCTCCAACCTTGGCCATTATACCGTTTACCTGCCGGCCTATGATGACAAAACTCTGCTGAAATATTTAAGTGCCGAAAAAGAGGTTAAATGGCAGGTGTTTTCAAAACGGCAAAAGCAGGCCTACAAATCAGGAAACGTGGAGATCTTTCCCGTAAATAATGAAGCTTTTAACAAAAGCCTGGCAAGCTGTACTGGTTTACTTACCGGTGGCGGTTTTGAAGGCCCCGCCGAGGCCCTGTTTTTACAGAAAAAGGTAATGATGATACCCATGAAAGGGCAATACGAACAACAGTGTAACGCGCTTTCGGCCTCCAGGTTGGGTGTTCCGGTGGTGAACGAAATAAATGATATGTTTAACAGCCATTTAAACCACTGGATCAACGACAGTAAAAAGATTGTAGTTGATTTCCCGGATGAAACCGCCGCTATTGTTGATAAACTGGTAAAGCAGTATACAAGGTAGTAAAGCATTGCAACTTAAGCTGTTTTTCTGCTAATTTTGCAACCGCAAACACGGCCGCACATATGATCAATCTTTTCAGGAACTATAATCCCCTTAATATTATATGGCTGGCTATTTTGCTGTTCGTGCTCCGGATAGGTTTCATGGTGCAGGTTCCCGAAAAGGTTGAGTTTATTTTTGTAGAACCCTTTGCGCGGCTGCTGGTACCGGTAAAATATGAATACGCGTTTTCGCCGCTGCTGAATGTGATACTGGCCGGCGGGCTTGTATTTATACAGGCTTTATTGCTTAATTCGTTAATTAATCATCATAATTTATTAGGCAAGCCAACCTTTTTGCCGGCGCTGATGTATATCACGCTTTCGGGCTTGTTTACGCCTTTTTTAACTTTAAGCGCCCCGCTTTTATGTAATTTCTTACTTATCTGGATGTTGTTTAAATTATTCAACCTGTATAAGGGAGAGGATGTTAAGTCAACAACTTATGATCTGGGTTTGATCGTAGCGGTGGGATCGCTTGTTTATTTTCCGTTTATTTATTTGTTCCTGGTTATATGGATAGCGCTTATGATATTCAGGCCGTTTAACTGGCGCGAATGGGTTATTTCGATATTGGGGTATGTAACCGTCTTCTTTTTCCTTGCGGTTATTTATTTTATGAATGATATGCTGCCCCGGTTTAGCCATATCTGGTCGCCCTTAGGTAAAAAGTTTCCTGATCACATCAGCATAAATTCTTACAACTACCTGCTGCTGGCGCCCGTTATCCTAATATTGGTACTTTGTTTTTTTAAGCTGCAGCAAAATTTCTTTAAAAGTTATGTGCAGATCCGTAAAACATTCCAGCTTTTGTTTTTTATTTTCCTGATCACAGCACTTTCATTTTATCTCAATTCGGAATTTCGCCTGAGTCATTTTTTGCTTTGTGCAGTGCCGGTAACGGTGTTTTTTGCCTATTATTTTTTGTATGCAACCAAGCGCTGGTTTTATGAAATACTGTATTTGTTGTTGTTTATCAGCATTATTTACTTTCAGTTTAACAAATTTTAACTTTTACATTCGTCCTTATTTCGGCGGTTATGTTAGTTTTGTAGCCTGAAACTATATAATAAGCTATTTAGGTTCAACCCCAATTTAAAAAATAATTCTGATGAAGTTTGGAGTAGTTATATTTCCCGGTTCTAATTGTGATGAAGATATCATATATGTATTAGAGAAAGTAATGGGTCAGCAAGTGGTAAGGTTATGGCATAAAGATCATGATCTGCAGGGTGTTGACTTTGTTGTTTTGCCCGGTGGCTTTTCATTTGGCGATTACCTGCGTTCGGGCGCTATTTCCCGTTTTTCGCCAATTATGCAGGAGGTTATCCAATTTGCAGCCAAAGGTGGTTATGTAATGGGTATTTGCAATGGCTTCCAGATATTGACCGAGGCCGGTTTGTTGCCAGGCGCGCTATTGCACAACACCAATCGCAAATTTATTTGCCGCAACATTTACTTAAAACCGCAAACAACACAATCATTACTTACCGCTCAGCTTGATCCGCAGCAACCCTTAAGGATCCCGATTGCACATGGTGAAGGCAACTATTTTGCTGATGCCGATGTGATCAAAGCCCTTAACGATAACGACCAGGTAATGTTCAGGTATTGCGATGAGGCCGGCAATATCACTGCCGACTCAAATCCTAACGGATCATTGGAAAACATTGCAGGTGTTACAAACCTGAGCAGGAATGTATTTGGCTTAATGCCGCACCCGGAACGTGCTGCCGATGGCTTGTTAGCCAATGAAGATGGTTTAGCTATTTTTGAATCAATATTATCAATAGTTAGGGCCTGATGACCAGCCTGGTTATCGATATTGGTAATACACTCATCAAAATCGCCGTTTTTAAACTGGATGAAATAATTGAGGTTAGCCAATTTGAAACCATTGATATGCCGGTACTGGATGCTTTGCTTAACAAATACCATCCTGTTAAGGCAATCATATCGTCGGTAAAAAAAAATACAGAAGCATGGCAGGCCGGATTGGGGCAAAAAATTTCGCTGACTCATTTTAATACATTAATGACAAGCGGAATAAATAACCATTATTTAACCCCTGAAACCCTTGGGCCCGACAGGCTGGCAGCTGTTATTGGTGCATATCATATATTCCCGGGGCAAAATAGCCTGGTAATAACCGGGGGCACGGCCATTACTTATGATGGTGTTGACGCCGCAGGAAATTATTTTGGCGGCAGCATATCGCCGGGCTTAAATATGCGTTATAAGGCTTTGAACAATTATACAGCAGGTTTGCCGCTTATTGAACCCGATGCCGGTTTTGATACGCCATATGGAAACAATACAACCACGGCCATCCGTTCGGGAGTACAAAACGGAATAAAATATGAGCTTACCGGTTTTATTGAAAGTTATAAAACCGGCGACGGGCAACTGAACATTATACTAAGCGGGGGCGACAGCATTTTTTTTGATACTCTATTGAAAAATAGCATCTTTGCCCGCTACATAAAAATTGAACCATATTTGGTTTTAAAAGGATTAAACGCAGCTATACAAAAGCATAATGATTAAATATACCCGGTTTTTTATAACACTTTTATTGGCTGTTGCCGCTTTTTCAGCACATGCGCAATCAACGGCAACTTCAAGCTCTCCATATTCACGTTACGGTATTGGTGATATTGATCCTCAACTGATGGGCCAAAACATAGGTATGGGCGGTATAGCTGTAGCTACAAACAGGATAAGCCTTTTTAACAATATCAACGTAATAAATCCAGCTTCATACGGTGCCATTAATCTTACAACCATTGATGTTGGCTTATATGCAAATTTTTTAAATCTGTCGCAAACCGGTTCGGCAAGCCAAAAAAACAGCAACTTCAGGCTTAACCATATCGCGTTTGCTATCCCAACTTCAAAACGATCTGCACTGAGCTTTGGTTTATTGCCATACAGCGAGCGCGGCTATAATTTTAAAAAAACGGTGAATAAATTAGGAACCTCGGGTTCACCTGCCGATACCAACGTAACAAATTACAGTTACAGCGGTGATGGTAGTTTATCAAAAGCATATTTGGGATATGGTTTCGGCATCGGTAAACACTTGTTATTAGGTGCAAACGTGTCGTATATATTTGGTAATATTAAAGATATCGCTACCACCGAAATTCCCGGCCTGGCAGGCGCTATCAATTCAAAAATTGAATCGAGCAATGCCATAGGCGGTATAAACTATGATTACGGCTTGCAGTATTCATTTGATTTTTCTGAAACCAAGCACCTTGTATTTGGCTATTCGGCATCGGCAGGTACAAAACTGCACACGCAAAGCAGCTTTATTGTTAGCCAGTATTTTAATGACGCAAACGGCAACCAGAACGTAGCTGCCGATAGCGTGGTTAGCACAACCGGGCCTAAATCAAAATTAAAATTACCGCAGATCAACAGGTTCGGGATCTCTTTTCAAAGCGATGGTAAATTTTTGGTGGGTGCCGATTACTCCATGGGTAAATGGTCCGACTTGTCAATTGCCGGCGTAAACCAGGGTTTACAGGATAGCAAAACTTTCAATATCGGTGGTTCATATACCCCAAACATATCAACCATCAGAAACTATCTTGCCACTGTTGATTATCGCATAGGTGCTATATATGATCAAACCTATATGCACATTAACGGTACTACCATTAAACGTTATGCCGGTACAGTAGGTGTAGGTTTGCCTTTACGCTCAAATAACGGCAGTTACTATAAAATTAATATCGCGGCAGAAATAGGGCAGCGCGGTTCGTTGGTTAACGGTTTGGTTAAAGAAAACTACGTTAACATTCACCTTGGCTTTACCCTTAACGATAAGTGGTTTACCAAGTATAAATTCGACTAATTCGCTGTCATGAGCCGCCCTGCAGTTAATATACCGGCTTTATGCCTGTTACTGTTGCCATTGGCGGCTTTCATGTCTTCGTGCGAAAATGACCTGAAAAAGGTTAGGGAAATTTCAGCTAATGAAGTTGATACGGTTGCCCAGCGCACCACAGGGCTTGATCTGATCATGAGTGATTCGACCAAAGTTGAAATCCATCTTACTGCCCCGCTGATGATCGAATACCAGATCAAGAAGCCTTATAAAATTATGCCTAAAGGCGTAAAGATAGATTACTATGACCGCGGCACAGGCCTGTTTGCCGGTGATATAATTGCCGATACAGGTATCCAGCGCGAGCAGGAAAAATTGATCGAATTTCATGGCAACGTAGTTGCAACCAACGCCAAAGGCGAAACCTTTAAATCAAACGAATTATTTTGGGACCAGGTAACCAAGCGGGTTTACTCTAACAAACCTGTTCAGGCCACACTTAGCGGCGGTAATGTCATGAATGGCAATACCTTTGAAAGTGATGATAAGCTTTTAAACCCTACCTTTAAAAGCAGCACCGGGCTGTTTCATGTTGATGAAAAAGCGACACAATAATGACTTTTTTTAACGAAAAATTTGTGTTATAGAATTTTGTTAAAAATTGTATCTTGCGCCCTCTTAAAAAGAATAGAATAATTATAAATGTAATATGGGTATAATGGGTTTTTTGCGCGAAAGGATGGGGAAGATTCTCGCATTCTTTATTGGTTTCGCGCTGCTTGCATTTATTGTGAGCGAAGTTGTAAGATCGGGCGGTTCCTTTTTCAGGGACGATAGTAACGAGCTTGCCGTTGTAAACGGCGAAAAAGTGCCCTATGACAAATTCAACGAAAAGCTGGAGCAAAACTCGGCACAGTTTAAACAACAGGGACAAAGCATCTCTCCGCAAATAGCAAGCTATCTGCAGGAAACTACCTGGAACCAGTATTTAAGCCAGTTACTGATAGGCAAAGAAATTGAAAAGCTTGGCCTTACCGTTGGTGATGATGAAATGAACGTAATGATCGGTGATAACAATCCCGACCCGCAGATAGCCCGCCAGTTTGCCGATCAGCAAACCGGTCAGTTCGATCGCAGTAGGTATGATCAGTTCAAAGCCTACCTGCAATCAGGCAAAGCCGACCCTGCTCAGAAAAAAGCCTGGAGCGATTTTGTGATCGACCTGATAGAAGCAAAAAAAGCTACTAAATACATGACTTTGGTTACCAATGGCCTGTATGTAAACTCGCTTGAGGCTACAGATGATTACGAAGCAAAAAATAAGCTGGCTAACTTTAAATATGTATCGCTTGATTATGCTTCAATCCCTGACGCTAAAGTTACTTTAACCGATGCTGATTACAGCGCATATTATGATGCACACAAAGCTTCATTTAAAACTCCGCAGGAGTTAAGGAATTTTGAATACATTAGTTTTAACGCGGCTCCTTCAAAAGAAGATTCAGCGGCAGTTAAACAACAGGCCGAGAAATTAGCGAATGAATTCAAAACTACTCCTAACGATTCGCTTTTTGTGCAGATCAATGCCGAAACCAAAGCGCCTTTGGCTTATCAGCGTAAAGGCAGCCTTGACCCTAAACTGGATACTACTATGTTTAGCGCGGCTAAGGGATTTGTTTATGGCCCTTACCTTGAAAACGGCAGCTATAAAGTGGCTAAGCTGGTTGATACCAAAACCACTTTCGATTCGGTTAAAACAAGGCATATCCTGATCGACCTTGCGTCGGCAGGCGGTGAAGAAAAAGCTAAAGCTAAAGCCGATTCAATTAAAAAATTAATTCAGGGCGGTAAATCATTTGCCGAACTTGCAACAGCTTTCTCTGCCGATAAAGGCAGCGCGGTAAAAGGCGGTGAAATCCCTTCATTTGATGCCAATGGCTCAATGGGCGGTCAGGGAAATTTAGTTCCTGAATATTACAATGCTGCTTATAAAGCAAATAAAGGCGATATCCTTGTTGTGAAATCACAATTTGGCTACCACGTTATCCAGGTTGAAGATCAGAAAGGTTCTGTTAAACTGGTTAAAGTTGGTGTGGTTGATAAGCCGTTAACTGCAAGCAGCAAAACCCAAACTGTAGCTTACAGCAAAGCCCAGGCATTCTTAGCTTCATTAACATCTGATAATTTTGAGGCGGAAGCTAAAAAAGAAGGCTTGAAGCCCCGTACTGCCGAAGATGTTACTGCTATAGCTTCTGGTCTTCCTGGCTTGGATAATGCACGTGACGTGGTTAGATGGGCTTACAAAGCCGAAAAAGGCGATATTACTGATAAAGTATTTACCGTAGGCGACCAGTATATAGTAAGCCGCCTTACCGAAATTAAACCTAAAGGTACCTTATCTCTTGAGGCTGTTAAAAAGCAAATTGAGCCAATGGTACGTAATGAGGTTAAAGCCAAACAATTGAAAGAGAAATTTGACGCAGCCCTTAGCGGCGGTACTTCAATTGACCAGGTTGCCCAAAAGGTAGGCAGCAAGGTAGTTCCGGTTGAAAACATTGTATTTGCCAATCCGATCATCCCAGGTCAATCTGCAGAGTATAAAGTTATCGGTTCAATCTTTGGTTCGGCAATCAACAAAATTTCAAAACCTGTTGATGGTGCACAGGGTGTATATGTATATGTGGTTAATGGTTTCACTAACCCGCCGGCACTAACCAATGCTATTAAACAAAAAGAACAAATTAACCAGGCGCTTTTACAACGTTCACAAGGCCAGGTACTGGATGCATTAAAAGATAATGCAATTGTAAAAGATAACAGGGCTAAATTTTTCTAAACAAAATTTAAAGTAAATTTGCATCCGGGATCAGCGTTAAGCCGTTCCCGGATTTTTTGTTTTAAATAGTATTGGGTAATCAGGCTATAGCTTTAAGCTTTGTGCATTCTGCTTGTATAGATGCTGATTATCAGGCTAAGGGAGCTTTAGGCTTTGTGCAATCGGCTTTTAGCTTTTAATAAATATAACTGATATGGATATCCAGGAAAACATAATAAACAAGGTGGCTCAGAGCGGCCTCGTTACCTTAGACCCAGCTTCTTTTTATCCTGCCGGCGACCGCGTTATTTACGATATTAAAGACAACCTGTTCCATGGCCTGATCCTTCGCGAAAAGGATTTCAGAGACTTTATAAAAGAACATGACTGGGCGCAATATGAGGGTAAAAATGTAGGTATCACCTGCACTGCCGATGCTATCGTGCCTGCATGGGCTTATATGCTGTTAGCCAACCGGATGGCCCCTTACGCCCGCGAAATTGTTTTTGGCGATAAAGAGGTATTGGAAACTGTACTTTTTGAAAAGGAAATAGCCAAAGCGGATTTTGAACAATACCGCGGGCAGCGGATTGTGCTGAAAGGTTGTGGCGATACCGAAGTGCCGGTATCTGCCTATGTCGAATTGACTAAAAAGCTAAGTGCCGTGGTTAAAAGCCTCATGTTTGGTGAACCTTGTTCAACAGTGCCTATCTATAAGCGTAAGGATTAAGTATTTAAGTGGTAGTACGCAATAAAAACAAGTTTAAACCATTTATAATAGCAGTTGTCATATCACAAGTCCTGCTAAAAGGGCTATTAGTCAATGAAGAAACTGCTGATAAATAAATATTTTTTTACTGTACTGCTTTTTATAGCCTGCTGCAAGGGCGGATTTGCCCAGGAACTGAAAAAGATCAACGAGTCGATCTTTAAAGCAGGTGAACAACTGGACTACAAGATGAAATACGGTTTTTTTACCGCTGCTGAAGCCACCATAAAGGTAGAGGCCAGTGATAGGAAATTTAATGACCGCCCTACTTTCCATCTCGTCGCCGAAGGCAAAACAGCCGGTTCTTTCGATCTGTTTTACAAGGTACGTAACCGCTATGAATCATATGTAGATCAAACAACACTGATGCCCTATTTTTATACTGAAAACAGGCGCGAAGGTAAGTACAGGCATACCGACAATGTTACGTTCGATCAGAAAGACAAGAAAGTAACAGCAAATAAAGGAACATTCGGGTATAAAGGCGAATCTTTTGATTTTGTATCAGCCTATTATTTTGCCAGGGCTATTGATGTTTCAAAGCTGCACCAGGGCGATACTTTTGATCTGCAGTATTTCCTGGAAGATGGGTTTCACAGTATGCAGATAACCTATGTTGGTACCGAAACGGTTGAGTGTTCGCTTGGTAAGTTTAATTGTCTTAAATTTAGCCCAGCAATTATTCCGGGGCGGATTTTCCGGAAAAACAGCAAGTTGTATCTTTGGGTTACCAACGATAAGAACAGGATCCCGGTAAAGGCCCACGTTGAAGTGCTGATAGGCAGCGTAACAATGGACCTGAAATCGGCTGCAGGACTTAAATATCCTTTGAACCCTATAAAAGATTGATTTAAAAAGATAATGATTGAGGTTGGCAATGTATTACTGCACGAGGATGTGGTAAAAGAGAATTTTGTATGTAATTTAAATAAATGCAAAGGTGCCTGCTGCCTTGAAGGAGATTCGGGCGCGCCACTTAATGCCGATGAACTTGACATCCTGAAAGAGATCTATCCTAAAGTAAAGCCTTACCTTACCGCGAAAGGGATCAAAACCATTGAAAAGGAAGGGGTTTACGTAACCGATTTTGAAGGGGATT
>JGI24737J22298_10000114_pt1 | contig 24531 bp, 19 predicted proteins | sample KBSCornC3_FD_22298 | JGI IMG/M metagenome (IMG submission 22298) | reverse complement strand
CGTTACTGTAGATCACCAGACATTAGAAGATAACACCGTAACCATCCGCCACCGCGACAGCATGGCGCAGGAGCGCGTTCCTGCCGATCAGTTGGATAAGATCATCGGCGATTTGGTTAGCTGGCGAAATGTGTTGAGTTAGTAGAGTTAATAGATGAACAAGTCATTATAATATGTCCAAAGCCTGCATTAACCGTGCAGGCTTTTTTGCAATTCCCGACAGGCTATTTCGTTCACAAAACGGACGGACACTACACCAACCCCATCAGCATCCCCCCGGCTAATTATCGGCGAAGCAAACAATTGTTTGTCTTGTTCCTTTCAGTGTAAAATCCTGCGTCTATGCCTGCTGTTAAAGAATACCCCTTTTACCTTAAAAGTACTGTTATACTTTTTGGATTGATATTATTGGTTTATGTGTTTGCCCAACTGGCAGATGTAATGATCCCGCTTGCCTTTTCGGCTTTTATTGCCATTTTGCTTAACCCTGTTAGCAACTGGCTGCAGGAACATAAAGTGCCCAAAATTTTGTCTATATGCTTGGCTATGCTGCTTGGCGCTGTTTTACTGGCAGGGTTGTTCTATTTTCTTTCTACCCAGATCATCCAGTTTGGAGATTCGCTGCCCACGCTTAAAAAGAAGTTTGGTGAAATGTTCATCACCTTTAAAGACTGGGTAGCTACCACTTTTAACTACTCTGTTCAAAAGCAAGACCAGCTCATTAAAGATGCTATGGATAACAGCCAGGCACTGGTAGGCCGCACACTCGGCAATGTGTTAAGCACGTTCGGGCTGATATTTGTAGTACCCGTATATGTTTTCCTGGTATTATTTTACAAAACCCTGCTGCTCAATTTTATTTACGAAGTATTTTCTGAAGAAAACTCCAAACAGGTTGCCGATGTTTTAAAAGAAACCAAATCGGCTATCCAAAGCTATATACAGGGTTTATTGATCGAGATGGTGATAGTTGCCGCCATGAATTCGCTGGCCCTGATATTACTGGGTGTTAAGTATGGCATCCTGATAGGTGTAATAGGCGCTATCCTTAACCTGCTGCCCTACCTGGGCGGCATTATAGCCATCTCACTTCCCGTGCTGATGGCAACGGTTACCAAAGACGGTTACACAACGCAGTTAGGAGTGATCATAGCTTATCTTGTTATCCAGTTTATTGATAATAATATCCTGGTACCGCGCATTGTGTCATCAAAAGTGCAGATCAACGCGCTTATCTCCATTGTGGTTGTGTTGTTAGGCAATTTACTTTGGGGCTTATCGGGCATGTTTCTTTCCATTCCATTTGTAGCAGTCCTCAAAATCATCTTCGACAGGATTGACACCCTGAAACCCTGGGGCAAACTTCTGGGCGATACCGTACCCACCAGGCCTAAAGGGGCCGGTTGGACTAAAACCAGGAAAAAAGCGGTGCTGCCGGAGGAAAGTGAAAGGTGAAAGGCGAAAGGTGAAAGGCGAAAGGTTAAAGGCGAAGGGGAAAGGTCAAAAACAAAAAAAGGCGAAAGATAAAAAATTAGCACAGATGCAGCTACCTTTAACCTTTCGCCTTTAACCTTTTACCTAAATTAGTGCATCACCGGATTATCTCCATTATGCAGTGTACCGTTAATGTACAGCAATTGGTTTACTTTTTTAGGATCGCCCTGGTATACCCATACAATATTGTTTATATACTTACGGAATGCATTGCTCACATCATCGGGAGTAAGTTTCTTTACATCATCAACCAGGGTTAATGAACGTTTCCAGTTATCATGCAATACTTCATTTGCTGCTATTGATGATGCCTGGGCGCTGTTGGTTTCGTTTTTATAGTAGAAACCGGTAAGGTAAGTAACCTTCATATCGGCTACATCTTCGGGTTTAAAACCTTCGCGTTTAATTTTATCAACCAGCTTATCAAACACAGCTATGTATTTATCAGGCTCGGTTGTTGAAACAGAGAACTTGGCAGTTGAGGTTTGACCCGCGCTAAACCAGGCCTGTGGGGCATATGACAAACCGTTATTGGTACGAACCTCTAAAAAGTGCATGTTCGAGAAGATGCGCATGGCTACATTAAAAGCGTTAAAATCGGGTGTACCGGCGGCAGGACCACTGGCGATACCTTCTACATAATTGGTAGCCAAATCACGTTTTTCAACATTGATGCTGTTTTTGTCGGCTCTGAAAGTTGATTTTTTAAACGCGAAAGCCGGGCCTTGTTTAATACCGCTCAGCATACCCTTTACTTTAGCTTCAATAGCAGCCTGGTCAAGATCCGCAACCACAACAATTACCATGCGAGATTTGGTCAGTATGGACTGATAATAAGCTTTTGTTTCGGCAGGGGTTAAGGCTGTAACAATAGCTACGGTTCCACTCGGGTCTTTAGCGTAGTTGGTACCGGCAAAAGCTACTTTATCGGCATATTTATCAATGGCATTATCGGGCTGTGAATCTTCCTGTTTAATGTTATTGATAGCATCCTGCTTAATGCGGGCAAATTCCTTTTCATCAAATTTGGGCTGGGTTATAGCCTCAACATACAACGGCCAAACAATATCAAAGTCGCCTTTAATACAATTCATCCGTATTACCGAATAGTTTTTGTTGCTGCTGCCGTAAACGGTAGCGCTTACTTTATCCAGTTCGTCTTTAAAGCTATTTTTATCATGCTTTAAAGTACCACATTCGGTAAGGGCGCTCATTGCCAGCGACTCAATACCCGCTTTGGTAGCCGGATAGTTTTGCACACCGCCTTTTATGATGGTTTGCACTTCCACAATATCGTTGCCGCTTGGCTGTACAATAACCTTTACGCCATCTACCGTGGTTTCATAGGCCTGTTTTTGCGCCTTGGCTGTGTTTCCTATAGCCGCTGCTACCAGCAGGGCAATTATATATTTTTTCATCATGATGAGGTAGTTTAAATTACTTGGCTGCAAAAAATGAAGCTGCATTTACTGTTTTATTTAACTCGGGCGCTATAATCATACCAGCAGCATATGGCTTGCCAATTACGTAAGTATCCAGGTACTTTTTAATATCGGCACGGGTAACTTTTTGATAGTTGGCATCCAGGTCGGTATAAAAATTAAACGAAGTGCTGCACCACTGGTAGCTGATCTGGCTTGGCAATGATGAAGGCTTTTCTTTAGCTTTAATGTCATTACGGTGCAGGATAGCTTTAGCGGTAGCCATCTGCTCGTCGGTAAAATAGTCGTCCTTGTTCCACATGCTTACCTGGTTCATTAACTCGGTATAGCATTCTTTAAGCTTGTTAGGGTTAGGCACCACAAAAATATCAATGGGGCCTACATAACGGCTGGTAGTATAGTTTACATAAACACCGCTGGCCAAACCTTTGTCAACCAATGCCTGCTGCAATTTTGACGAGTTTAAGCCTACAATAGTCGAAAACACATCGGCAGCAACAGTTGAAGCTGAATCCGTTGGATATGAAGGTCCCTGCCAGGTAAACTCCATATAAGGGGTTTGGGCAATGGTTGCTTCCTTAACAAAATACTCAGGTTTGGTTAAAGGCTTAAATGCTGGAATAGGGAATTTGGTTTGAGGATCGAAACCACTGTTGGCCCAGTCGCCAAAAATGCTTTCGGCAAGGGCAAAAGCGTTATCATGCTTAACATCGCCGCAAATAGTCAGCAAGCTGTTGTTAGGGAAATAATATTTATCCTTAATGATCATCATTTTTTCGGGCGTAGCCGTGTTGATCACTTCGTGGATACCAATAGGGTTTTTGCGGGTGATGAGATCGCCCCAAAGCTTTTGCTGCATTCCATACCAAAGCTGGAAACCCGGATCGCTTTCGGCCCGCTGAAATTCACCGTCAACCACCGGGCGTTCCTTTTTCATATCCTCCTCGCGGTAAATTGGGAAACGGATAGCAGCATTCATGAACTTTAAACCAGCTTTAAGACTATCCCTGTCAAAAGTGAAGTAATAATTCACGCGCTCGGTATTGGTGGTACCATTCCAGATAGCACCAAGCTCCTGGGTACGTTTTAAAAACTTTTCCTGGGTTGGATAATCCTTATTGGCTTTAAAAAACATGTGCTCAAACAGGTGCGACAGACCGCTAAACTCGGGGCCTTCAGTATAAGCTCCGTTTTTAACCGCTATTTCAATAGTGGTTAAAGGCACTTTGCTGTTTTCGATAACCAGCACATCCAGCCCGTTTGGTAAGGTTTTAAGAAAGTAGCCTTCCGGCAGCCGGGTTTGGGCGGTTGCCATGCAAGTGCTGAAAGCCGCGGCTACGCTTAATGCAAAAATTTTGATAAAATTTCGGTTCATATATCTACAATGTTTTATACACTATAAATATATTAGTATAATCTTAATAAATAAATGATTTAACCGCCAACCTCCATTTTTTTAACACCAGGCTAAGCCTGTGGTGACTTTGGCATATTTACAAAGCAGCAATTAAATACCAGCTTTAATACTATTATAAGGCAAACCCATGTCATGAGCGGCGTATTGGGTAAGCACGCTGTCTTTTATGGTAATATAATCGCCGGCCTGGCTTACATGCAGCTTTTCAATCCCATCGCGGTTGTCCATAAGGGGAATGGTACGGGATACCACAGTGCCTGTGGTATCAAGCTCAATAATATAAGTTTCTTTTTTACCTCCTGCCATATCAGTAAACGGAACAATAACAGTATGGTTATTATCATCAATAAACCTGCCTATGATATTTTTCCCGTCAAGGTCGGCAGGGTTTAAACCAAGCAGGTATTTTGCTTTTTCGGGCGACAGGCCAAGTACGTTTAGCCTAACGGTATTGCCATCAGCATCTTTAGTGGTATCCTGCATGGTAACTTTATCTCCTTGCGGATAGCGGGCTACGGCGTAAAAGGTATTAGCACCGGTACTTTTATCATTATGACCGGGAAGCAAAAAGTTAATCTGCAGGTTGCTCAGCTTAGCACTGTCGGCTTTAATTTGTGAGGTGATGCTCAACAGTTCGGCCCATTTAAGCCTGCCATCTATTTTAACGGTTAACTGGGTGGCTGTATCTGATTTGGTAACCCTTGATATGGTGTAATGCGGCACATTTTTTTTAGTGCAGCCAAAAGCTACAAGCATGATTATTAAGCAAGCGAAGATATTCTTGATCATGTGGCAAAGTTAAACTGTTGGTTTGAATTTGATGACGTTGATCTCGCTGATTTTTTTGCCCCGGTTATAATATCCATTTGCAGCAACACTGATCATGGAAAAACAGACTAAGCCGGTCATTTAGCTCGCCTATTGTAAACAAACACATTTAAGCTACCTCAGCAAGGTTACATGCCCTTTTTGAACCTCAACCTGTCCATCGCCCATGGTATAGTTGCACAACCAGTAGTAAACACCCGTAGGCACAGGTTTCCCGTTATAATTGCCATTCCAACCATCATATATACTTTCCGACTCAAATAGCCGCTGACCCAGGCGGTTAAAAACCGTGAGCTTAAACGCTATGGGACTACTGCTTTGATTAGGCCTGAATAAGTCGTTTACGCCATCGCCGTTGGGTGTAAAAGTATTAAAAAACGTAACCGGCTCACATGAATCCTGCGTTATCATAATATCCAATTCCGTAATGATACAACCTTGCTTATCCAGCAGGACAAAGTGGTTGGTGCCGGCGCTGAGGCCTCTTATTGTTTCATCGGGTGTATAACTTTGGCCGCCATGCTTGATAGCGCCGATAGATACCCCTTCTACATAGGTGTTAAACTTTACCTGGCCAGCTAATGTACAAATCGCGTTTTTAGCGGTATATGATACGTAGGGTTTGGTCAAGGCAAAATCGGGTACGGTAACTTGTTTTTCAGCCTGGGATCCGCCAGATGAAGTGATTACTAATTGATAGGTACCCGGTAGCATCCTGTTAAAAACGCCGGTAGTGTTGCTTATACCGTTTAAGCTATATGTATAATGATCCGGATGAGCTGCTGTGAGCACGGTAACATTTGCTTCGCCGTAAAAGTCGCATTCGGGCTTGATGACAATATCATTTACAACAATTGGCGGGCATACTTCCTGTACGAGGGTACAATCTTTTTCGTAAAGCAAACAGCCGTTTGGTGTTATAATTGAAAAGTGATAAACACCCGGGATTAAATCTGCAAAAACATGGTCAATGGTGTAAACCGCGTTGTTATATTTTACCCGGTATAACGCTTTATCGGCATTTGTTTCCAATTTAATCGACCCCGCGATATCACAAATCGGATCCGTTTTATTAAAAGTAACAACGGGGTCTTGTAGTGAAAAATCAGGAATAGTGAATGGAGATGTTTTAGGCTCCTCACCACCATTTGAGGTAATAATAACCTGGTAATTACCAGGAAGCAGGTTATCAAAAATACCCGTTGTGTTACTTTCTCCGGTATTAAGTTTGTAAGTGTATTGATTTCCGTGTGGGGCACAAATAATTTCGGCCCGCCCTTTATTCACCACATTGCACTCCCGGGTCACATTAATGCTTTGAAGCTTAATTACCGGTATTTCACCTGTTTCAACAGTACTGCCAGCATCATAAACGGAATAAGGCAGCGAACCAGCGGTACCTTTTAATAGCATATTTTTCAGGTCGAGTTCGATAAGCTCCGACCTTCCCCCTTGATCGTCAATAGCGTATACCCTTACAGCCCCTTTGGAAACTACCGATGTTAAACCCAGTATATACCGGTCTGTAATAGGTATAACTAATTTACTTTGAGACGGATCATCGAGGGAGACTTCAACAATGCCACTATAGCTTGCCATGTATAGCTTGTCGTCATAAAACACGAGGTCGCCTGAAGCCCCGTACGGCATAATTCCCAGGTTAACAAGCACAGGATTTTTAGGATCGAGTTTGTACAGCGAGTTCCCACCGGCCATGTACAGGATCCCGTTCTTATCAACTGTCATTGAATTTACGGGTGGTATCGACGCCAAATACTGGCAATTAGTTACCTGGGGGGTATTACCTCCGGTTATATCGGCTACATTCAATCCAGCGAAAAATTGGGTAATATAGATATAATAGATCTTATCACCCCACAGCGCAATTGAAAAATAACCCGACCCGCAACCGTTAACATTTTTTGAAACCGGGCCATTAGGGGTAATGGTTACCTGTTGTAAAATTCCCTGGTCGGTAGCGGCATAAAACTGCTGTGCGTACCCTTTAACAAAAGTTAAAAGTATAACACTAAACAGCAATGCAGCTCTTTTTAGTAAAAGGTTTAAGTTAATGATATGTTCAGGCACAATAGTATGACCCAAATATACAGTATTACTAATATCTACACCGTATTAAGTGCAATTAATAATTAGCATATTACAAGCTTATCCCAAGCCTTATTGCCGATTTTGCCTCAGTACCTCCATTGTATGATACGCCATACATCAAACGGATATTAAGATATTGCAATCCGAAACCAAGCTCAGTATAGTTTTTAAGGGTGGGAGTGTACAGGTAATTTACATCGACGATCTCCTGTAGTTTAAACTTGCGGATCAGCGGGATCTTATTGGTGATGAAACCAGAAAAGTTGTGTTCAAAATGCCCTTCAAGATATTTATCAGGCGTACTGAAATCGTAGTAATCCAGTAAGAGAAATCGGTTTAACCTTGGCTTGTATGAAAGCACCTCGTTGCCTGCAAAGTGGAAATAATCGGGGAAGAATACGCTCTTAGCATTCAGGAATTTACCGGCTCCTATAAAAAATGAGCTGCTGCCATAAAAACCCATGCTAATATCTGCCCTGGAAATTTCAGCGCTGATTTTATCATAATTAACATCCGAACCCAATACATTGCTGATGCCTTTAGCGTAGTTTAAACTGATGGTTGGATATTTGGATGGCAGATAGCGCCTGCCCGAAGGATAGGTTTCGTATTTATTGCTGAAATCATAACTGGCCTGCAGGTTTACGGTGAGCGACTGATTTTCGGGGAACAACAATGAGTTATGATCAGGATCTAACGGGTTATTGGACGTAAACTGATGGGCGTGCGGATCAAAAACACTGAATGAAGCCGTGTTTAACAACGATGTACGGTTAGCCCACTCAACCGATGCGCTACCGCGCAAACCGCCGGTCACCCTGCCCGAAAGTGATGCAACTGCAAACTGCTTCTGATACAATTTCTTAAAATTCTGTTGTGCCAACAGGCTGTGAACTGTATTCACCAAGGTAGACATGGGAGCCTGGTTATTCAGGTCAGCTACCTCCGACCCTCCGCTTAAACCCAGCGTAAACCGTTGCATTACCGGGATAACCGCACCTGCCGAAGCATTGAACAAATGGTTGGAGAAGCCGTAGCGCACCTTCCCGCTCAGCATAAAATAGCGGTTATTGACTGTATCAATCAATTTGCTGTACGATACGCCATAATCAATAGCTAAACCCTCAACCGTGTTATAAAGCAGGGAGCCAACGATAGGGTCGTAGTGAAAATATTCTTTTTTATAGCGGTTATGGGTGTCAATGCCGATGAAGAGCAGGTTTACTGGTTTAAATTTATTGTTGGCTTTATCCAGTGAGTCGAGGTACTCTTTTGATTCCCGCTTTTTGGCCAGCTTATCCTTGTTGGTGTAGTCGATAACCTCTTCGCCGGTAAGCGGAATAGGCCGGGCCTGGTTCCAATAGATTGAATCTTTGCTGATGCCCTTGGTGATCCGGAGCACTTCGTTAAAATCGGCTTTGTTTAATGCAGGGTCGAGGTTGTAGTTTTTGTAGATCGAAATAAAATACCCTCCTAATTTAAATCCGAACAAACCTCCTGTAAATTCAAATTTAACAGAGGACGTCATCCATACCTTTTCGCTAACAGGGAAAAACTGCTGGTTAATTTTAAGGGTATCAACAAAATTGATGTTAGCCTTTTTGGTGATGTAAAGCTGCAACCCGTAAATGCGCCAGCTATCATCCAAAATATAAATATACCCCTCAAAACATGGGTCATGTGCCCGTTTAGGGCTCACCTGGATCTTGTTAATAGTTTCGCCATTCTCAACCGAAGTACCTATGTACCTATAGTTATAATAAAACATGGCGTTATCAGCCACCGGCGATACCAGAGGGCGGTTACTCATACCCTGCCAGGTTTCATAGTTCTGGTAAAAATTAACCGCCATATCCGATGCCCGGTTAAAGCTGAACGCCCTGTTACGGCCCGATACTTTTGACGACACCTGTTCCTCATGCACCTTATCGGGCCTGATAAAGCTATATTTTGATTCCGACTCAGAAAGGTAAACTATCCCGCGGCGATTTGAATCAAGGCCGGCTTCACTGGTAGCTTTTTGCACATCAAAACCCATAAAAGTTTTTGGGGCGGCCAATAGTTTTTGCAAGCCCTTGATATAAATGTCGCAGGTATAGGCTTTAACTTCGTTAAGATAGGTTTTGCGTTTTTTAATAGCCTTGCGCATAATAGCATAGGCTGGATCTTCAGCCCCTGCATGCACAGTAACATCCTTAAGCTGGTAAGTTTCTGTTTGCAGGCTGATGTTGATAACCTGGTTAGCCGCAAGGTCAACAATTTTGCTTTGCTGGGCATAGCCAACTGCTTTATATTGAATTTCCCGTATGCCGCCATTTAAACGCAGCAGGTAGGTTCCCTCGCTATTGGCGGATACTCCTATAGTCGTGTTTTTTATAAAAACGGATGCAAAGGGGACGGGCTTACCTTCCTGGTTGGTTATTTTACCGCTAATGCTGAATTGCTGGGCATATGAAGAAAAATTGAATATTAAAAATAACGCAACTAAGGCTGGCTTCATTAAGCAGATGTTTATGCTAAGATGAAACTTATTAATTGATTGTTACAGCGCCAAATTGTTAAATAATGTGAAAAGGCACCCGGTTAGGATGCCTTTTTCTTTGATATATCTTTGTTGCCAAGAGGCGGATGTGGCTTATTTTTGATGTTCCAATCCTTAATATCAACCAGGCCTGGCTTTGTTTGATAATGCGATTTGCTTTTAGGGCACCTCACAATAAAATTAGCTTTGACCTGCTCTATAACCGGCCTCTCGCCGCATTCTTTACAGGGTTCACAAAAGATATTTTCTTGTATAGGTATAAATTTTTCCATAGTAAATTACTCGAACATTAGTACGTTTAAATTAATTATGGGAGCCCATTCGGCGGTACAAATAACGTAATTTTTGAGGTTAAAAAAATAAAAATTCAGTATAAGTGAACAACCAATACAGGAGTGCTTATTTTATCAGTGCAAGTAAATCGTCATCGCTGATAATGGGTATATTAAGTTTATTAGCTTTTTCCAATTTTGCAGGGCCCATATTTTCGCCTGCGACCAGGTAATTGAGTTTAGCCGATATACTGCTCAGGATCTTGCCACCGTTTTGTTCAATGATATCTTTCAGCTCATCACGCGAAAAGTTGCCGAATGTTCCCGATATAATAAAATTCATCCCGGCAAGCTTTTCACTGGCCAGTACAACTTCTTTTTCTTCGGCAATAAATTGCAGGCCCTGCTCTCTTAGTTTTTGGATCTCCTCCTGGTGGACTTCGCCTGCAAAATATTCGGTTATGCTTTGGGCTATCCGTTCGCCTATCTCTTCGGCAGCCGTAAGTTCTTCAACTGACGCTCCCATTAATCTATCTATCGATTTAAAATGGAAAGCCAGCTTGCGGGCAACTGTTTCGCCCACATAACGGATGCCCAAACCAAACAGCACTTTCTCGAAAGGCATTTTTTTGGATGCCTCAATACCATCAAGCATATTATTGATCGATTTTTCGCCAAAGCGGCCCAACTGTTTCAATTCGGCAGCATGAGTATGCAGCTCATAGATATCGCTGATGTGGCTTATAAAACCTTTACTGTATAAGGTTTCGATAGTTTCATCACCCAGCCCATCAATATTCATCGCTTTACGGCCAATGAAATGCTGCATTTTCCCGACAATCTGCGGCGGGCAGCCTTCATCATTGGGGCAATAAAACGCAGCCTCGCCTTCCTTGCGCTCAAGCGGAGTATCGCAAGCCGGGCAGGTAACGCGGTAAACAACAGGCACGGCGTCCGCCTTACGTTTTTCAGGGTTTACGCTAATGATCTTTGGGATGATCTCACCGCCCTTTTCGACAAAAACGGTATCACCCTCATGCAGATCCAGCCGGATGATCTCATTGGCGTTATGCAGCGTTGCACGTTTTACAGTAGTACCTGCAAGCAGTACGGGCTTTAAATTAGCCACCGGGGTTACGGCACCGGTACGGCCTACCTGATAAGTGACCTCAAGGAGTTCAGTCTCTACCCTTTCGGCCTTAAACTTGTAAGATATGGCCCAGCGCGGCGATTTGGCGGTAAAGCCAAGCTCCTGCTGCTGTGTGTAATTATTTACTTTAATAACAATGCCGTCAATATCATAACTCAGATTAAAACGTTCCTTATCCCATTTATTAATAAATTCCAAAACGCAATTAATATCCGCGCAAAGCTCGCTATGCTCGTTGGTATGGAAACCCCAGGTTTTAACAGCCTGCAGGCTTTCCCAATGGGTTTTAAATACTGTTTTTTCGGTGTACAAAAAGTACAGAAAGCAATCAAGCGGGCGTTTGGCTACTTCGGCCGAATCCTGCATTTTTACTGTGCCCGAGGCAAAGTTGCGTGGATTAGCATAAGGAACCTCCCCGCTTTCGATACGTTCATTATTCAACCTGTCAAAAGCTTTGCGGTGCATGAACACTTCACCGCGGATGTCAAAATAGCCCGGATAGCCTTCGCCATGCAGACGCTTAGGTATGGTATGAATGGTTTTAATATTGGTGGTAACCTCATCGCCCTGTACACCATCACCGCGGGTAACGGCCCGCACCAGTTTGCCGTCTTCATAAGTGAGGCTCATGCTCAAACCATCAAACTTAAGCTCACATACGTACTCAAAGTTATCACCTATGGCTTTGCGGACCCGCTGATCAAAATCAAGCAGTTCCTGTTCATTATAGGTATTGCCTAATGACAACATCGGCCAGCGGTGCCTAACCGTTACAAATTCCTTGGTTATATCACCACCTACCTTTTGTGTTGGCGAATCAGGGTCAGCAAACTCCGGGTATTCTTTTTCGAGTTTATTAAGCAACTCCAGTTTTTTATCAAAATCAAAATCAGAAATGGTTGGCATAGCCAGCACATAGTAGTTGTAATTGTGCTGTTTAAGTTCGGCGGTTAATGCCTCTATTTGTTTTTTTGCTTCAGCTGATGACATAGGTACGAAGGTAATAATTTCCTTTATTTCATCCTTTTCACCACGGTAAATACCGGCTTTTGATAATAACGTCTTTTTGGCCGTCAATAACAATAATTAGCATATGATATTGCATATAATACCAATAAAATAAATATGATAAATTTCTTTCATAAACGCGGAGCACATAGTAGATTTATCAAACAAAAAACTACATCGAATGAAAACACTAAAAATCCTGATCCTGTCAGTATGGTTGATGCCTTTTTTGGCAACCGCGCAAACAAAACCACTAAAACATGCCCACAACCCTGCTGCAAACCATCACAAACTGCCGGTACGGGGCATTACTTATGATGACTTTAAAAGTTCAGTAACCGACTTTGCCGACACCAGCAGTAAAAAAGCCCTTGCCGATTCGGCCTGGCTGCTATGGAAAACCGAAAAATGGGACGCCCTCGAAAAATTCTTTACCGCCAACAACCTTAACGGCGGTTGGCCTCCAAACCGTGGAGCGGTAAACCTGGTTATAATCACTCTAAAAAAAGGTGTGCTCATTGACCGTTATGGAGGCTATACTGATGATGCAGGCGTTTTTCAGGATAAAGGCACTTTTGTGTCGCCAAAAGGCGTACCTTTCCCCATGCGTGCTTTGCCGGATAATACCCTTAGCAAGCCATATAAAATTTATAAGGTTTTAAAAGCAATAGCCAAAGTTAGGCAAGGCAAGATTATTCCATGGTTTGGCAAACCGGGCTTGGGTATCCAGTATGAAGTACCAGCTACTGTTAACGACCTGAAAGCAGGCGGTTACATTGAAGAAGTAAAACAATAAAAAACGCGATATATTAAAATATGATCACAAAATATGAAGTAACAAAATCATTGTTGTTTGATGGAGACGAAGCCGAGGTAATACATAAAACCTTTAAACTGCCTGCCGGTGATATAAAATTCGGTGATTTTGCCAATAATAATTTTGAAGATCTACATAATGTAATTACACCCGACGATTTTAAAACCATTGTAAAAACAGGCGGCTTTAATGCCGATTTTCTTAATTTATACAAGGGCAGCGAAAAGCTCAGGCTATATTATGCTAAAAAGGGGAACTCTATTGCTGTTTTTGCATATGGCGAGTTTCAGCCCACACGGTATAAGCTTTATTTTGAAGGCTTGTGGATGTTGTAATACCAGCTGTTTATACAACAAAAAAACCTGCTATAACCGGCAGGTTTTTTTGATTATTATCTTCTTTAATTAATGGTCAGTGCTTGATGTTTCGCTGGTAACACTCATAGGGAATGTTAAACCGCCCGGAACCTGCGGGTTATCTTTTATTTCGACAGTACCGTCAATGTTTTGCTTTAATTTTGAACTGGAGATCCAGCCGGTAGCCTTGTCAACAACAACATCAGCCACCATAGTGCCTTTCATATTGTATTTCATGGGCATATTACTAACGGTTTTATAACCGGCAGTATTATCTGTTTCAAGTGTGGCATTTCCGTGTATCAGATAGCTCTGTGGAGTGATATCAATCAGTTGATAAACAGATATGACCTTCGCGCTCATAGCGCCCTCCAGGTTATTTTTTATTGTCCATTTATCATTTTTTGCCACAGTCGTTTCGGGCAGCACCGACATAGCCATTTCCAGGTTGCTTTTAAGCGCCCCTGAACCAAACGATTGGGTTAACTGCGTTTTCAACTGCTCTTTCTTTTCGGCCGGCACCTCCTTAAAGCCATCTATCATAGATGTGATCATATTCTCGGCGTTCTCTATCGACCTGATCCGGCCGCTTTTGGTTAGCGTTGCCGTAAATGGTTTATTGGTTATGCCCGACATGATCCTGGCCATAATATTTGTAGTATCCTTATTATCAGAATCAAAAGTTACATTACCCGTAGGCAGCTGCATTTTCATACCCACTTTGGTATAGTTAACCTCCATATAATAAAGAGAATCATTAGCATTTAATACTTTGAATGACATTTTGCCGTCAATCGTCATATCGATATTATTAACCTGACCGTTTATAGTTTGCTTTACAACAGAGTGTGCTATGGTAGACAAGTAATAACTATTGCCTTTAATTAGTTTTAAAGCCGGTTTTACCTTCTGCCCATAACCGGTTACCGCTCCTATAGCCAGTAAACCGGCCATCAAAATTTTCTTCATGATTGGTAATATGTAAGCGCTAAATATATTATAATATCTCTTACAAAAAACTCAAAATTCCTAACAATTAATTAAAAACAAATTCGTTAACTTTATACTGCGCTCGGCTCTTTAATTTTTCACACACCTAATTTAGCGGAAAGAGAGGTTTTTATGTTACAGCAGATAGCATTTATACCACAGCACCAGTTCCATGTGCTGATCAATTTTTCGGGAGAAGATGAACGTATTTTGGCAATTTTACCCAACGAAGCAGGGAATTTCCGTGTGATTTACCAGGGTAAGACAATTGCCGAACTTAACCTGGATAAGGACGGCTGTACCTGCTATAAGGGTAAGCTAAAGAAAAACGTCATGGCACAGCTTGAGCACCAGATAAAAAATCATTACGCGTAAGCTGTTAATAAAAAAGAATTTGATAGTTCATGGGAGATAAACCCATGGTTCATAGTCCATGAGTTTATACCTGTGGACTATCAATTAATTTCCGCTGATTTTAGCCAGCATGGCCTCCCTGATAAATTTAACCGGTGCACTGCCGTAACTCAGGAACTTTTCGTTAAACTCTTTCAGTTTATATTTATCACCCATTTTTTGTTTATAGGCATCCCTCAAATCTATGATTTCTTTATAGCCGGTATAATAACTGGTAAGCTGAACACTGGTTACGCTAACGCGCTTCCATTTGCCATCAGCTTCGGCCTGTTGTTGGAAAGCTTCGCGGGTTAATAACTTAATTGCTTCATCTTTGGTCATACTGCCGCTATGAACACTATAATCCAAAATGGTGTTACATACCGAACGCAGGTTCCATTTATACCACATCAGCATCATTTCCGGCTCGTTATTGCCAAAGCCGTTCTCCAGCATCATTTGCTCGGTGTATACGGCCCAGCCTTCGGCCATGGCACCGTTACCAAACACAGCTTTGATGATACTTGGGGCTTTATTGGAGTATACACCCTGTACATAATGCCCTGGCACAGCTTCGTGAATGCTCAGGATCTGTAAAATATAATTGTTGTACTCGCGCAGGTAGCTTTCGGCTTTCTCCTTGCTCCAGCCGGCCAGGCTGCCCACGTTATAGTATGAATTACCATTTTTATCGTACGGGCCAGGGCCGCTCATGGACGCGCCTGCCACACCCGCCATGTAACCAGGCTCTTTACGAATGATCAACGGTTTTGACGGATCAAGCGTTACCAGGTCTTTAGCTTTAACAAAGGCGTTCAGCTTAGGTATCAGCTGTTCAATTGACGATTGAAAATCTTCAGGCTTTACATGTTTTGATGATAGGGTATCTATCAGCTGGCTTATCATGAGCAGGCTATCAGCAGGCGCTGCTTGTTTGCCAAAATATTTCGGCCAAAGCTGTTTACTGATCTTGCCCATTTCGCGGTGAATGTATTTTTTACGTTCAACCGCGGCGTTGTAAATTTTTTCGGCGGTATTAGTAGCTACAATTTCGTATTTAAACTTATCCTCATACAAATCCTTGCCCAGCCTGAAACTTCTTGGGTGATCATTTTTAAGTGCTTTAAGCCAATCGGCATAGGCTTTAATGGCAACAACGCTCTGCGCAGCCCTGTCTGTCATTAACTTTTGCTCAGCTTTGGGGATATTGGTTTTCTTAAGCGAGTCTGCGAAGTCTTTTCCTATTACATCAAGCCCACCCAGGTTTTGCTCAATAGCCAGGCTGGTAAGTTCAACTACCGGGTTTTTAATTTGTTTTTGGGCGTCTTTGTAATACTGCGGAATAAACGACATGCGCTGATAAAAATGACGCAGACGTTTAGGAAGAGGCTCATAATGCTCATTCAGGATGTAAGCGAAGGTCCCGATAACGTTATATGACGATGGGTCCCACTCATATTGTTTTAACTGGCGCACCTGCCATTGCAGGTATTCAAGCTGATTTTGAAGAATCTTGTAATCTATTTTATTAGCTTCAGACAGCGTATTTACCTCAAAGCGACTCAATGAATCAACCTGGTATTTGGCAAAGGTTACCAGCTTATCGCGGCTTTGCTCGTTAGGCAACACCATCAAGCTATCGTATTTGTGATATCCTGCTGAAGTTGCCCAATCGGGGTTCAACTTCCAGAAGTTATCCAGAAACGTGTTCTCGTATTTAATAAAAGCTTCATCATCCTTCCCTAACAACGGACCGGTGCCGCTGCCCCCATCTTTTTTACAGCCGATAAAGGCAACCATGAATAAAACAACGGCGAGTGTTAATTTTAAAAATATGTTTCTGACCACAACTGATGAGTTTTACAATGAAGCATAAACTTAAAACTTTTAAGCCAAATAAATCAAACCGGCGACGAATTTGTTACTTTAAGCCCCCGGCCCCCTAAAGGGGGTGCGAGAATTAGTCGTTATAATTTGGATTACCTATGAATAATGAACATAAAGTTTTAGTAAATGAAATTGTGCATTTGCTGCAAGGCGGCAACGCACATGCAGATCTGAAAAAAGCGCTCGGTGGTTTACCGCCCAATCTTCGCGGGGTTAAAGTTGATAAACTTCCTTATACTATATGGCAACTGGTTGAACATATCCGGATAGCCCAGTGGGATATGCTTGAATTTAGCAAAGACGGCAGCCACGAATCGCCCAACTGGCCCGATGATTACTGGCCAAAAGAGCTTGCACCAAAAGATGATGCAGCCTGGGATAACAGCCTTGAACAGATTGACAGCGATTTGGAAGAGCTAATAGAACTCGTGAAAAGCGAAGATATCTATAAAAAAATTCCGCATGGCGACGGGCAAACTATACTTCGGGAAGCGTTACAAGCTGCCGATCACAATGCTTACCACGTTGCCGAGATCATCGTGATCAGGAGGTTATTGGGGGCTTGGTGATATGTAAGATAACCATATACAACCGTCATTGCGAGGAACGAAGCAATCCCCAATTAGCAGAGCGGCTATGTAAAGTTTCTCTGTCCAGCTTGGGATTGCTTCGTTCCTCGCAATGACGTATGTTTAATAAGGTTACCTCGTTGTCTTCAGCACAAAGTTTGTTATCGCCGTTACAAACTCCGGTTTAAGCGGTAAATCAGGCTCATTATAAGTCGCTTTGTTCTTTTCCTTATCTGCCGGGGCTTCTTTCAATACATGATTCATGTTGGGGATAATATCAAGTATAGCATCTGACTTTGCTTTTTTCAACTTTTCGGAGTCACCAACAGTTACCTGTAAATCGGTGGTTCCCTGGATGATCAATACCGGGGCTTTTACCTTCCTGATCTCGCGTTGCGGGTTATACCTAAACCACGACATCAGGTATTTTTGAATACTTGGCCTGGCTATAAAGTATAATGCAGGATCGATATTATCGGTTGTTTTTCCCCGCTTCAGGCTATCCAGCATACGGTTAAAGCCATCTGATATAAAAGCAGGCTGCGATTTCATTTGCTCGGTAAGGATCTTATCTGCCGAATCACCGGCACCGGCCACTGATATGAAGCCTTTTATCGGCTCATCAAGCGAAGCCATCATGCCAACCAACGAACCTTCGCTGTGTCCCAGAATAATTATCCGTGAAAAACGCTCATCTGACGAAAGCATGTTAAGCAAGGCGGCGGCATCTTCTACATAATCCTCAAACCTGATCTCGTTTTCCTTAATGGATGTAGTGCTTTGCCCTACCAAACGTTTATCATAACGCAAGGATGCTATGCCTTTTTTTCCCAACTCGTTAGCTATCATCTTATAAACATTGGCATGGAGGCCCAGTTTTGGACTGTTACCATCCCTGTCGGTAGGACCTGAGCCTGCAATGATCAATACCAACGGCACCTTTCCGTTAGCGTCCTTTGGCATAGCTAATGTTCCGGATATTGAACCCAATAAAGTTTTAACCGTTACAGGCGACTCGACCAGAGAAGGATCGGTAGCTATGGTTGTACCCGCCGCGGTACTTGCCGCAGCAGTTGTAGCCGGCGCTTTGTACGGTGTCAATGACAGGCCCGTAAATTTATTATCGGCGTTTAACGACAGATTTAATAAAAAAACACTTTTCTGAAATGTAGCTTTATAATGCGCTATCGGGGTTTCATAGTTTTCAAGATCGGCCTGTAACAATGTGCCCAATTGTGTTTTTAACTGGCCAGTTGTACTTTTGAAATCGGCTTGTGAAAGTGCCTTCTTCATTTCTGGCCCAAACATGCTGTATATGCTATCCGGCTGATTATTATTGTATAGCTGTTTAAATTTATTTAAGGCCGTAGCATAATTGGCCGGAGGCGTTTGTGCAAATAAATTCCCTGCAAAACAGGCAACTAATATAAACAGACAAAGTTTTTTCATGTTATAATGGTCAATATACAATGCAATGATGTATTGAGGCCGAAAATAAAGAAAAAATCAGGTTGTTTTGTTTATTTATGTCGTTGCATGGTTTTTTGCAAACAATATTTAATGGCATCAATGTAAAACCTTTTGCTCGGCATAATCCATACTAATGTTGCAACATTCTTTTATATTATATAATTAAAATATCAATACAATACATATAATTTTATATATATTGTATTATATTGCGGTACATTTTTATATTTTTTTAAACTATAGTAAATTTCTACATTACTGATTAATGAGGGTTTTAGTAGCAGGCTTATTTTTTGCGTTCCTGGCCGGAGGGTATTGTATTTCGTTTGCCCAAACAAAATCTTCAATAATACAGGGTAAAGTTTTAACAGAAAATAACCAGCCCGCCGAGGCAGCTACAGCCGTTCTCCTCGCCGCTGCGGACTCATCTATATTGAAATCAAACCTGGTAAATAAAAACGGGCAGTTTGAATTTACCGGCCTGCAGCCCGACAGCTATTTAATCCTTATCAGTAAAATAGGATACGTAAAAGTTTATACGGGGCCGTATAAGGTTAACTCAGGTCAAATAGTAACTGCCAATGATATTGTTTTAAAACTCTCGAACAACCAACTGCAGGAAGTTAAAGTAGTTGCCCGGAAGCCTTACATAGAGGTAAAGCCCGGTAAAATTGTATTAAGTGTACAAAACAGCATCCTGGCCGAGGGAAATTCGGCCTTTGATATCCTGAGGCAATCACCCGGGGTAAGGGTTAACAGCAACGAAACTTTAAGTATTAACGGCAGACAAGCAGCATTAATAACCATCGACGGCAAACCTACCAACCTTACCGGGGATGATCTTACCAGTTTGCTCCGAAGTATGCAAAGCAGCACTATCGACCAGGTTGAAATGATCAGTAGCCCGTCGGCCAAATATGACGCCTCGGGCGGAGGTATCATCAACATCATTTTAAAAAAGGGTAAAAATCTGGGTACTAATGGTACGGTTACCACTATGGCAGGTTATGGAAAGTATTACAAAAGTACAGCAGGCATTGTTTTCAACAACCGCACCAGTAAACTCAATATTTTTGGAAATTACACTTACGATAATAATAAAGGCACACGCACTATTACAACCAACCGTAACATTACTTATAACGAGACCCTGAGTAATTACGATGTTGATTATAACAATATTCAAAAAACCACTAACCACAACTTTAAAATAGGGGCCGATTATACTATCAACCCAAAGCAAACTATAGGCTTTTTAGTAAGCGGAATTATCAGGAGTGATGATTTTATAAAGCATAACGACCTGTACATCAACAATCAACACCAGCTCGATTCAATAATCAAAGCCCGTTCAAACCTTGACCGGGGCAGCAACTATTTAAACTACAATATCAATTATAACGCGGTGTTGGATAAAAGCGGCCGCAGTATCTCGGTAGATGGTAACTATTCAACCTACACCCGCCACTCTAATGAATTTATTACCAATAGCTTTTTTACCCCGGCAGGCAACACTTACCGCGATAATCTCGAGTTGGAAAACCTTTCGCCGTCAGATATCCACATCTGGACATCAAAAGTTGATTTTGTTAACCCATTAAACAAAACCTCACGATTGGAGGCTGGCATTAAATATAACAACACCCGCAGCAATAATAATCTCATTTTTGGCCCCAAAATAAACAACATATATGAGGCCGACCCGGATTTCAGCAACAGGTTCCTTTATACCGAAGCAGTGAGCGCGGGATATATCAATTATTTAAATAAAATAGGTAAGTGGGATATTACGGCAGGTATACGTGCCGAAAACACTCATGCAACCGGTAAATCATGGGGATTAAATGAGCGGGTACCGGCGATAAATACCAATAATTATTTTAACCTTTTTCCGCAGGTACAAATAAGTTATGAGGCCGATAAAAAAAATATCATCGGTATTGGTTATAACCGAGGTATTCACCGGCCGCTTTACGAAGATATCAATCCGTTTTTGTACTATACCGACCTGTATGATTATCGTGCAGGCAACCCTCAGCTAAAGCCGGAATACACCAACACCATACAAATCTCCCATACTTATAACCAAACCTTTTCAACCGAACTGTATTATACAGTTACTAATAATGCTTATGATTTCCCGGTATATCAGCAAAACGATTCGACTAAGGTTAACATAACTCTCCGTAAAAACTTCGGGCAGATCTTTGTTTACGGAGCTTCATTTTACGCGCCTGTGCAATTTACCAGGTGGTGGTCGGCCAGTTTTAACCTTGATGCCATTTATGTACGTTACAAAGCTTATGCGCAAAACGGCGATTTTGACAGGGGCAAGCAGGACATTATTTTTGGCAGCACACAAAACTTTACCATTACCGGTACATTACTTGGCGAAATATCGGGCAGGTATGAAACCCCTACCATTTACGGCATCAATGAACTAAAAGCAAGTTATTCGGTAAATGCGGGTATCAGCAAGCAAATATTAGATAAGCGGGCCACTATTAAATTAGCACTGAACGATGTATTTAATACCGACAGGGGGCGCAACCGTGCCAGATATCAAAACATTGATCTTTCGGAGGTAAATAAGCGCGATACGCGCATTGTAAGGCTTAACTTTAGTTACCGCTTTGGCAAAAGCACAGTTAAATCAGCCAATAAACGCAATACGGGTAATGATGATGAGCGCCGTCGCACCGGAAATTAATAATGCGCATACCTAACCTTTAATTCAGGGTATTTGCCTTTTATACGTGTAACAAAAAAATGCCCAAGCGAATCGGATCTAATAAACTTGTTATAGGCAGATAAAGGAAAACCGAAGTATTGCCACACACCGCCATTTTCCCGAAATTCAAGTTCAAGGATGCGGGCGTCCGGATCATAGCCAACGCTACTTAAAGCCGATGATTGTACTGTACGTCGTTGCATTTATTATATATACTATATTAAATACAAAAAAGTTTTTAAAATATCAGCCCGCGTGACCGCTTATCATACTAATTAAAATGATAAGCAGCACAAGTACTGTGATAGCCGTGTACAGGTAATCCTTTTCCATAATAAAACCAATAGCCGAAAATAACACCCGGATAACCGGTGTAGCTATCAGCAAAATTATCCCCGCCTGTATAATTGCCCGGCCGCGTAAAGTAAAGATACCGTGTATAATGCCACCAGGATTACTCACAAAATCGGGCACACCAACAAACTTGCTGTAATCAACATGGGTTTGCCCGTGCCTGTACAGGTAAATAACCCCGCCAATAAAAATAACGCTCATTGATACCAGCACTCCCGCGCGCAGTATCCAGCCAATCACGGCCTGCATATCGGTATCTTTGAATTTGCTCATTTTATATCATTTGGTCATTAAGTCATTCTTACCCGCCATTGCTTTATTAAGTCATTTTTCTTATCAGGTCGACCAGCCATGTCACTTAACCTCACACAAAAATGACTTAATGACGCAATGACCTAATGACAAATTATATAGTTCCTGTAATTCCTTTATATATCATTTGCGATGCCAAAAACGTAACCACCACGGCAAAAACCACACGTAGCCATCCCGACGATGAAGTATGTACCAATATTTTTGATCCGCTTAAGGCACCTAATAAAACCCCAATAGCTACCGGCATCGAAAGCCCGGGATCAATGTACCCCCGTTGCAGGTAAACTACCGCGCTTGCTGCTGCGGTAACCCCTATCATAAAATTGCTGGTAGTAGTTGATACCTTAAAAGGGATGCGCATAACACCATCCATCGCCAAAACTTTCAGCGCTCCCGAGCCTATGCCCAGCAAGCCTGATATTACCCCTGCAAAGAGCATCATGAAAAATCCACCGCCTACGTTCCTTACCGAATAAGTAATTTCGCCTGCCGGGCCGGGGAAACTGCCGTTTAGTTTCAGCCTTTCGGCCAATGCACTTTTTTGCTGATGGATTTGCTGCGATTTTTTTCGTAACGACATTACTGCCGAGAGGATCAGGATCACTCCAAATAATACCGCTATAAAATTAGTCGGGATATAAACTGCTATCAGTGCGCCAACCATGGCGCCGGCCGTTGTGGCAATCTCCAGGAACATCCCCAGCCTGATATTGGTAATCCCTTCTTTAACGTAAGCTGCTGCCGAACCTGATGACGTGGCAATAACCGAGATCAGCGAAGCCCCGATGGCGTACTGAATATCCACTCCAAGTAAAATAGTAAGCAGCGGAATAATAACAACCCCTCCGCCCAACCCGGTTAACGAGCCCAGCAAACCCGCCAAATACGACCCAACAAGTATAATAAGCGTTAGTACTGTTACCGACATAGGGTAATTGATATTTACCGGCTAAAGTAAGGATTTTATCATTAGGTCATTGAGTTGTTGCCTATGTTAATTGAGCGTGAAACTTACCCGAAATGTCAATGACCCAATGACAATGAAATGAATGACCCAATGAACTAATTTCTTAATTTCGCACCTATGGGTTATTCAAGTTTACAAGCCTGCATTGCCGATCTCGAAAAAAACGGCCACTTAATACGCATTAAGGAACAGGTGGATCCTTACTTGCAAATGGCGGCCATACACCTGCGTGTATTTGAAAACGAAGGGCCTGCCATACTATTTGAAAACGTAAAAGGGAATCGTTTTCCGGCAGTATCCAACCTGTTTGGTACACTCGACAGGTCGAAATTTATTTTCAGGGACACACTTGAAAAGATCAAGGTACTCGTCGATATTAAAAACGATCCGATAAAGGCCATCAAAAATCCTTTTAAATATGCAGGCATTGGGTTAACGGCGCTCTCGGCATTGCCTATGAAAAGCGGCGCAGGCGCACCCATTAAATTTGGCAAATGTAACATCAGCGATATCCCGCAAATTGTAAACTGGCCTATGGATGGTGGCCCATTTGTTACCATGCCCCAGGTGTATACCGAGGATGTGGATAAACCCGGCATCATGAACGCCAACCTGGGCATGTACCGCATCCAGCTTGCCGGTAATGACTATGTACAAAACCAGGAGATCGGTTTACATTACCAGATACACCGGGGTATTGGCGTGCATCAAACCAAAGCCAATGCCAAAGGGCAACCATTAAAAGTCAGCATTTTTGTAGGCGGGCCACCGGCACATCCCGTAGCTGCCGTAATGCCCCTGCCCGAAGGTTTATCAGAAATGACTTTTGCAGGTGCATTAGGGAACCGTCGCTTCCGATATTTTTATGATGCAGAAGGTTTCTGTATTTCGGCTGATGCTGATTTTGTGATCACCGGCACAGTTATGCCGCACGAAAATAAACCTGAAGGCCCCTTTGGCGATCATTTGGGCTATTACAGTTTGGTACATCCCTTCCCGCTGATGAAGGTGCATAATGTTTATCACCGTAAAGATGCCGTTTGGTCGTTCACTGTGGTTGGTCGCCCGCCGCAGGAGGATACCAGCTTTGGGGCTTTGATCCATGAAATTACCGGTTCAGCTATTCCTAAAGAAATCCCCGGTCTGCATGCTGTAAATGCGGTTGACGCGGCAGGTGTGCATCCCCTGCTTTTTGCCATTGGCAGCGAGCGCTATACCCCTTACCTTAAAGAGCGCAAACCACAGGAGATAGTTACTATCGCCAATCACATACTGGGCAAAGGCCAGCTGAGCCTCGCAAAATACCTGTTCATTGCCGCACAGGAGGACGAGCCTAAACTTAATATAAACGATATCGGCGGATTCCTGAAGCACATTCTGCAAAGGGTAGACCTTACCCGCGACCTGCATTTTCATACCA
>JGI24737J22298_10000111_pt1 | contig 24854 bp, 26 predicted proteins | sample KBSCornC3_FD_22298 | JGI IMG/M metagenome (IMG submission 22298) | reverse complement strand
GCCTTTCACAGCCTCTTTCTTGACGCTAAGACGTTTGAATATCTCTTGCTCAACCTGGCCGCGTGGATGTCCATATTTAGCCGCCGAGAGACGTTTTAAAGCATCACTCAGTTGCTGATTCGCCTGTCCCATCGGTGGTATCCAACTCATACTAAAGGGTGCCGAAGGCACGCCTTCAATCTGCGCAACAACCACAGATTCGTGATTTGGTAGCTTCGTAAGATCTTCTGCGTCGAATACAGGCGTATAACGCTTCACCATAATCTCAGCGTCAGTAATACCAATACGACCAGTGATCGTTGTACCGACGTTACCGATAATTGCCTCTCGCAGATCCTCCTTAAGCTGTGTCATGAACTGGTTACCCAGCACCAAGCTCAAGCGATACTTACGCGCCTCAGAGAGAATCGTTTCAAAACTATCTGTTGCAAAGTTCTGGAACTCATCCACGTACATCGTAAAGTCTTTACGTTCTTCTTCTGGCATATTAGCGCGAGCCATCGCAGCAGCCTGAAACTTCATCACAAAAATAATACCAAGCAACTTCGAGTTAAGATCACCCATCTTACCCTTTGAAAGGTTTACGAGGAGAATCTTATTATTGTCCATAATATCCGAGAAGTTAAACCCGCTCTTCTGCTGACCAATAATATTACGCATTGCATCGTTACTAATGAACGGGCCGAACTTAGAAACGACCCATGAGATCACCTCACCCGCCTCGCTGGACTTCTGTGAGGCCGGGAATTCCTTAGTCCAGAAATCAAGCACCTGCTGGTCAGTAACGTATTTCAGTTTGCTCTTCATGAATTCTTCGTCAATCAATAGCTTTGGAATATCAATAAATGTACCGCCATTTGGATCACTCATTAATAATAATGCACAGTTGCGGAAGATATGCTCCAAGCGCGGTCCAACAATACCAGTGTGCCCTGGATCGTACAACCCATATAGCATACTAATCGCCTCCTGCACCAAGAAGTCTTTCTGATCAGGACTATCGAACTCGAACATATTAAGGCCAATCGGATTATCCATGTCACTCGGGTTAAAGTACACGACATCCTCAACACGCTCTTTTGGAACCTTCGAAAGCAGCGCCTCTACAGAGTCACCATGTGGATCAACAAACGCAAATCCTCGACCGTCCATCATATCTTGGTATGCAAGGTTCTCCTGCAATACAGACTTACCAACACCCGTCTGGCCGATAATATGCAGGTGTCGTCGTCGATCTTTTGTACTCAACCGAATAGGCTTACGCACGCCGCGGAACTCGTTATACCCAAGCAATAGCCCTTCTTCCATGATTTGCGTTGGACCATCGACTTGTTTGCTCATCTGGCGCTGCACCTGCGATGTTGGAATACTATTTTGATCAGGTAGATGGAATAATGTGGCAAGTTCTACAGTATTCAAAATATTCTGAGTAATCTGCTGCGGGAAGAATCTCAATATATATGCAGAGGTTAATTCTTCAAGATTTCTTGAAAGATTGAACTTAAATCCATTAAATGACGGCGAATCAAACAAAGCAAAGGCTGCGACGATATTCTTCAGCAGCGCCTGTGATTGTACTGCGGTGTTCGATGACACGACAACACGAATCAAAACTTCATAGCCAGGGTAACGCGTCTTCTCCTGAATTGCATCGACAACCGACTGCTCTACCGAGTTCAGCTGATGCTTCTCATCAGCCTCCTTCTTGCTATCAGTCTCTGGTGGTTTCCAAAGCGCCGTTGCCACATCCTTAACAGCAAACGATCCTGACAATCCACCCTTTTTAATGCCCTTATCTTTAATGATCTTGTCAGCTAAAGATATAGAAGACCTCGTCCAGCCTTCGTTAGCTGGCCGAATTAGCACCTGTAATCCTACCCCATCCTCGCGACCTGCTGCAGAAATAGCATTAAGTAACGCACGCGAAGCATCACGCTTCGATTCCATGTATGTAGCGATCGGGTAAGAAAATTTCTTCTTGAGAGTAAACTCACCACCAATTGTGCCACTCAGCTTACCAACCTTACTAAACACGGTATGTTCCGCAACTTCTTCAAGCCGAGCAGATGGATACGCTGCAGCAACCGCCTGCTTCACAACATCGGTCAACACAGTTGGAACAACTGCGTAGTAGTACACGAGCCCATCACGCGCAACGATTTCAAACGACAAATGACGTTGACCGTAAATTTTACTCTTAAAACCTTTCGTCGCAGTGCTTGCGATAATGTTATACATCACCTGCGCCTGCGATAGCACCTCTTCTGTTAAGTCGCGCTTGTCCCTATTCTCCCCTGCAATGTCTTCACTCGCAGGTGGAAGATGAATAAGAATCGGCACCATTTTAAGNCCACGCTCGTAGTTTTTTGCATCACGAAGTGTCCTTCGGTACATCAAAAAAGCTACCGTGGCACCTCCAAGTACAACGATAGTGACAATAAATAGTGTTACAAAAACTCCCGCCCCACCCATCTAATTAATCACCCGACTCGCCTATCTGACGCCCATAGCGGCGACGAATATATTCAATCTGCAGTTTACTAATCTCTTGCTCACGCTTATACGGATCATCGCGTGTTTCAGCCAAAATCTTTTTCGCTTTATCCACCCACTCTTTTTCAATAAGGTCGTCATCGTTTGCGACAATAGGTGAATCATCTGATGTTGCAGTAGCAACTGGCTGAGCAGTAGTTAGCACAGGCGCAGGTAACGCAGGCATTGCAACCTGCGCCACCTCAGCCTGGGCTGCACCTAGTTCTTGTTTGTTGTCCCGATATACTTCCCCGTCACCAGAAATGCGCTCGATTTGAGGCACAGAGGTCCGCTCGCCAGATGGGGCTGGTGTTATTTCTATTCCCCCCGGTATTCCCTCTTGCCTCGGTTCCATATCTGTAAATTATAGCATAGCCATTTCAAAATAAATAGCGTTATCGCTGCCTTGCAACATAGAAACAAGCTACAGTCTCAAACGCCATTATAAGTAAAAATTCATAAATTCCCATCCTGCCGATCGAAGACATACCTACTATCATAATTGGGGCCAAAGCAAACACCGAGGCAAAGAGGTATGTTCGACGGAATGATAAATGATCCGCCTTTTTACGTACTTTTGCGACAAGCAAAATAAATCCATAAAGCAAAAAAGTTAGCACCCCAAGCACTAACACATAAATAAGAAGGAAGACAAATAGTATCCCAAGCGGATGAATAGACGACGGAGACGTCGACTGAAAGAGCGCAGATAAAAGAACGAATGCGCATAAGGTGGATAGTGCTAATACTTTCCCAAGCATACATCTACTATACCATTGAAGAGAGATTTGGAGCCCTAGCGACGAGCGTAAAAACGAAACACCTTTATAAACAACTATTAGGGTCGCCCGCTCTGTCGCTAGAATGGCTACTGACCGCTCGCGTAACGCGAGCATGAGTCCTTGCGATAGGTTCCACTTCACGCTTGGTAGTCTCTTTGCAACTCCCCTCCAGGGTCACAAGGTTTAACCAAGCGCGAGGTACTTCTTTCGCGCGCTACGACGCCGAGAATCTCTGTACGAGTACTTTAGACTCAATCGGCGGAGCATAGGCAGCGCCACATATTGGTACTAGTATAAGGTGCGTAGTCTTTTGCAAGACTATAAATCTTGTACCGGTGCCGATGCCTACTATCCGTCTACATGCGATTCATATTTGTAGCGCGGACCGTCAGTTTTGTTTGAATTGTTAAGGTNTTTTGTGTGGTGGCTTTTGTGTTTGTGTTGACTAAAAGCTTACCCTAATACTAGCACGAGCCTNTATTTTCGTCAATACTACTAGCGCTTATTGACGATGTTTTTTATTCATCAATGACCAATCATTGTTATCACTAAAGGTGTTATTTTATGATTGTTGATATATGAACAACGTTGTTAATATTCAATATCAAACTAGTCATCTGACTCGTTGTAGAAATTATCCAAGCGAAAAATAGCAAATAAAACTCTCAATATACACCGCTTCATAGCGAGATGCGCTCATGCCCGCAAAACCTCAGCGCTACACAAAACAACATAGTTTTTTGGCTAAACACAGCAAATATTACACCCATCCAATTTTGACGTACTATAAACCATGTTCATAATAAGCACGAAATAATACACATTAAAAATGTGAAGCTTCAAAANTATTTGCAAAATCTTAACAATCCTGAAAACTCAGAAACAAACTTCGCACCATATTACGCACACATTACTAGAATTCAACTACAGGCAGTATAATTTTCTCACGCAAATCAGTGAAACCATAGCATTTAGATGAGGCTGCTTTTAACAACCACTGCATGCAGAGTCATAACCACCACATTTATATTTTATTATCCACAGCCAGTCCCCCGCCCATAGCGCACCACCCCGCCACACCCACACTAGCTGCAAAATACCGCCCCTAGTAGGCTAAAAATGCTCATGATTCGTAGTATTTTTTACCAAAAAAATGTCTGCAAATGTTATTGACATTAGCGGTTTTACAGCCTATTATAGGGGTAGTTCCTGAGCAAAAAAGTTGTACAAGGAACCAAAAACAAAAAACATTGAAAAACTCCACGATAAAAACAAGCACTACTCGCAGGTGCTTGTTTTTTATTGATCAAGTACCCTCCTGTCAACAAAACAACCCGCTTCACGCGGGTCATATGCACACAGTTTGGTGGAGCTGCCGGGTACTGCCCCCGGGTCCGAAAGGTAATCTATCATTCGTCTACGCACATAGTACTGTTCAGGTGCTAACCACCGCAGGATCTAAAGAACAGAACAAAGATAATCCATTGGCGAGCCGCAAGAAATTAAAGTACAGAATCGTTGCAGCAGCAATTCGTACCGCCCCTACAGGTATAACACGCCCTACAACTCGTAGGTTAGCTGTACAGCGTGGCTTTGGAGCTTAGGCCAAAGCTGGCGCGAATGAAGGAGCGAAAAAGCTCTTCACACGCTGTGCAAATGTGTTTGCAGTTAAAAATACTGATTACGTCAGTGGTCGATACGCAGAATGATATATTAAAATCCTCACGTCGAAAGCTATATCAGCCCCAAATGTGTAATTTATATTATAGCATATTGTAATCATATTTACAGTACATACCTCATATGCTTAACTAGCCTACGTATGGGAAGTGTATGCAAAGTCTTATCTGTAGCACCTATTGGTGTTAATGGCCACATTATCGAAGTTGAGAGCGACACAACCAAAGGCTTGCCGAGCCTATCTATCGTTGGACTTGGCAATAAGGCTATTGATGAATCAAAAGAACGCGTCAGAAGCGCTATCTCCAATTCCCTACTCGAATACCCCGCTAGGCGCATCACCATCAACCTGGCGCCTGCAGAGCTGCCTAAAGATGGCACGCACTACGATCTACCAATTGCGCTCGCTCTCCTGGCTTCTAGCGGGCAATTGAAACAAGATGAACTCGAAAATGCAGTGTTTGCCGGCGAGCTTGCGCTTGATGGCTCAATCCGACCCATAACAGGAGCTGTCACNATTGCAGAAACAGCAAAAAACACTGGACANACAAAAGTCTACCTACCGGAGGCCAATGCAGCCCAAGCAACACTCGTAACGGATATCACAGTATATGGCGTGAAAGATTTGAAATCCCTATACCTTCATCTTAAAAAAGAGGTACAAATACTGCCAAAACATCCGACTCAGGAGAGCACCAACACAAACAACAAGCACTCGATAGACTACCTTGATGATATCTATGGCCAAGAACAGGCCAAGAGGGCCCTCGTCATTGCCGCTGCAGGCCATCATAACATTCTACTCAGTGGAACTCCGGGCGCTGGCAAAACAATGCTAGCAAAGACCCTCAATAGCCTTCTTCCACCACTTACAGCCGAGGAATGTCTTGAGGTAACAAAAATCCACAGCCTTAGTGGCCAACGAGCTGACACAGTCATCACAGATCGTCCGTTCAGAGCACCACACCACACTTCAAGTCAAGTAGCGCTCGTAGGAGGCGGCACAAGACCACGACCTGGAGAAATAAGTCTCGCACACTTGGGCGTACTTTTCCTAGATGAAATTCCNGAATATTCTCGAAGTGTCTTAGAATCACTCCGCCAACCACTTGAAGATCATATTATTTCTGTATCACGCGCCAATAGCCAAGTCACCTACCCTGCCGACTTCATGCTCATTGCAACAATGAATCCTTGTCCCTGTGGATACTACGGCGACCCCGAGCGGGAATGTACATGCAGCATGACAAATATCCTCGCCTACCAAAAACGACTCTCGGGACCACTCCTCGATCGAATTGATATAGTAATTCCTGTTTCTCGCATACCCCACCGCGAATTATTAAATGAAAAATCGTCGACTAAAGAACAACACATTAAAGCGTTAGCGGATATAAAAAATGCGAAAGCTATTCAAACGAAGCGATATAGAAGTGGTAAAAAAAGCAACAATTCGCTCACTAACAACGAAATTAAACGCTTTGCACCACTCAGTCCAACAGCCAAGCAATTCCTTGACACCGCCGCCGATAAGTTAAAATTGAGCGCTCGTAGCTATTTCAAAGTCATAAAAGTTGCACGCACAATCGCTGATATTGCAGGCGAAAAAGACATCGAGACTCCCCATCTTGCCGAAGCCTTACAATACCGTAAGGTAACTTGATAATTATCCCCGTATCTGTTAAGATACCAGAAGAGTAACTGTTAAATCTAAGTGACTCGCTAGAAGAAGGAGAGTAGCATCAACACATCAAATCGTATCAACGAAGCAATTCGCGCACGCGAACTTCGTGTCATTGGTACAAGTGGAGAACAGCTCGGCATTATGTCGCGTCAAGACGCGCTTAAAGCAGCCGAGGAAGCAGGCGTGGATCTCGTAGAGATCTCCCCTAACGCTGACCCACCTGTTGCCAAAATCGTCGACTGGGGCAAATACCAGTATCAGAAGATGAAGGAGCAACAGAAAAACCGTCGTAGCAATAAAGCTGTCGAGCTTAAGCAGATGCGTTTTGGGCTGAAGATTGGTGCAAACGACCTCGAGATTAAGCTACGAAAGATTCGAAGCTTCCTATCAGAAGGCCATAAGGTTAAAATCCTTATCTTCTTCCGCGGACGAGAAATGGCGCACCGTGAACTTGGCTATGATCTTATCACCAAGGTAATGTCGCACCTCGAAGATGAAGCAATACTCGAGCAGAAACCAGTGATGGCAGGTCGAAACCTGAGCATCGTAATAAGGAGCAAGTAAATGCCAAAAATGAAGACCCACAAGGGCACTGCTAAGCGCGTGAAGCTAACCAGTACCGGCAAGCTTACCCGTCGCCGAGCGTTCGGGAACCACATGCTCTCTAAGAAGAGCAAGTCGCGCAAGCGCAACATCAATACTACCGCTACTATTACCGGCAGTATGGCAAAAAACGTTAAACGAGCGTTAGGAGTCTAGTATGCGCGTAAAACGAGGAGTTCCAGCACACGCTAAGCACAAAAAGGTACTAAAAGCCGCTAAAGGCATGCAGCATAATCGTACACGCAGCTTCCGCCTTGCGAAGCAGGCAGTTGTACGCGCATTGCAGTACGCATACCGCGACCGTCGCAACAAAAAGCGCGATCTTCGCGGTCTATGGATCACCCGCATCAACGCGGCTGCTCGAGAAAACGGTACGACTTATGGCCGTTTCATCGCAAACCTTCGCACCGCTGGGGTCGAGCTTGACCGTAAGGTTCTCGCTGACCTAGCAGTAAACGATCCGAAAGCGTTTGCAGCGATCGTTAAAGAAGTTACTAAGTAGTCTTCTATAGCCACATAGTACACCAAAAACCACCCGATACCGGGTGGTTTTTGGTGTACAGCTTGTCTATAAGCCGGGTTCTGTCGAGAACGATCATCTATCTAGGCACGCCATTGCTGGCACGCTCAAGCGGTTATCGGATCATACGAGCGGATCACTCTAGTGTATGCTCCTCCTTGCAGCCGACAGGGTTTACCTCCTCCGCATGTTACCATACGTCGCTGTGAGCTCTTACCTCACTCCTTTCACCCTTACCTCTCCGGCCTTGGCGCTCAAAGACGCCATTTCCTTACGAGGCGGTTTCGTTTCTGTGGCACTTTCCCTAGGGTTACCCCCGGCCGCCGTTAGCGGCTGTCGTATCCTACACTGCCCGGACTTTCCTCTAGCTTGCGCTAGCGACCGTCCAACAAGCTGACTCCCCTATTATAGACGAAAAGTACCCTTTAGGGTACCTAAAAGTCCTCATTTCTCCTTGTTGGGCGCTAGATATTCCCCGCATTACTGCAAGGTGGGAAATCTCACATCGCTCCCACGGGAACGAAAAATATTGAAATCCCGAATCTATGATATTAGGAAAATCATATGCGCCCTTAGAAGATGAGGACTATACATAGTATACCGCAGCTTACTATGCTGCGCCAAGGATACGAGCAAACATTGCCACAATAGCATTAATCGCATTGCTCATATAAAGCATAATCCCCTGATTAAATAGAAGTACGATCATTAAAATAAGCATCGTACCATATCGTTCAATCATATCCATAAGCTCGCGTACAAAATCAGGAGCAAGTGCATACAGGACTCGAGATCCATCAAGCGGTGGAATTGGAATAATATTAAAGGCGAANAAGCCTAAATTCACCTTCACCGCAGTAAACAAAACAACTCCCGCAAGACTTTGAGGTGCAACATTAAAGCCTATAAGAANAGCGAAAAACAAGAATGCTAGCACAAGGTTAACCAGTGGACCAGCAATGGCGACAAGTGCCATACTCCACTCACTACGTAGGTTTGATGAATTAACCGGAACCGGCTTTGCACCACCAAATACCGGCATATTCGCCCCCGTTAACAGATTAAGAATAACAATCATCATCGGCAGACCGATTGTCATATACGGATCAATGTGTTTGANCGGATTAAATGACAATCTGCCTAGCAGTCGTGCCGTCTCGTCACCCAACTTTAATGCAATAAACCCNTGCGCGAGTTCATGAAGCATCATTGAGACAAGAATAACCCCTAAAACAGTAACAAGATATACGATTTCCATTCCCCTTATTGTAGCACACGCTACCCCTTGACGAAGATGCTTGATGAGCGTATACTATAAAGGATTGTTATAAAATTAAGTGTAAGTGGAAGATCAACTATGGCAGCACGCTGTGAACTCACCGGTAAGGGCAAACAATTCGGCCACAATGTCAGCTTCTCTTTGCGCCGTACAAAGCGCGTTTTTAAGCCAAATCTTCAAAAGAAGACATTCGTTGTAGACGGCCAGAAGGTTACTATGACCCTTTCTACTCAAGCTATCCGTACCCTCAAGAAGAAGGGTATCCTAGCTACCGCTAAATAAGCACTGCTTATAAAGCAAAATACCGCCGCAGTTAACTGCGGCGGTATTTTTTTGAGTAACCTTACTCGTATTAACTACGAGTAAGTTCAATCACCGTAAGTACAGCTGGTAGAGACGCGCTCGACTTAATCTTATATTTTGCAGTCGCTTCAACAGGCGCACCAAGCTCAGACACAAATGTTGCAAGCTGGTCTTGTGGCACTTCATACTTCAATGTCGCGTCCGCATAATGCACTGGGATCACGACTTTCGGCTCGATTGAACGGGTCAATGCAGCCGCGCTCGTTGCATCAAGCGTATAGCCACCGCCGCCGACGGGGATAATAAGAATATCAACAACACCAATTGCTTCCAGCTGGTCGTCATCAAGCTTCCCGTCAATATTACCAAGAACTGCAACTTTCACATCGCCACATTCAACGCGATACATAGTAGAGAGCCTCTCTTGCTCTGGAGTATCGATATGGCGAGTTGCCGCAACGCCATGAATGGTGAAGTCACCAACCTCATATTCACCCGGACTATCAATAATAATACGCGCCTCAGGGTTATTCACACTAAAACGGCTCTCAGTTGCAAGTTCCACCTCGTCTTTTGTCTTAATATCCTTAAGTCCTACAAGAGAGAGCTTAGGGTCAGTTGTTAACGAAACCTTCTTAGTTGAGAAGACTACTGTATTACCACCCTTATACTCTAAATCAAACATATTGTTCCTTAATTTATTTACTTAATATCTCATCAACATCGGTCAATACGGCATGCTTGTTATTGAGAATGTCATTGATGAAACGATCATGGACACTGAGCCTGTAATAGAACTCGTCATAGGTCAGAATACTATAAGCAAGCTCCCTTCCCTCAGCCGATTCAATCGCATGAATTGCTGATTGGACTTTTTTCTCAGGTAAGTCGCCTACAAGCAGCAAGTCTACTCCGCTTGCCGATCCATCAACGAGCACCCCAGCTATAACCGCCACCCTAAGGCCAGCAAGTTCTTTGATAGTCTTCTGCCATTCACTCGACTTTGCATCTTTCTTAAGAGGCTCGGACTTCTGATCTGCGAAGATTGCTCGAAGTGGCACATAGAAGTCGTAGCGCTGATTCACTTCGTAGTAAAGCTTATTATCCGTGTTTTTGCTTGTAATGATGCCCACATCAAGCATATTAGAAAGCTCACGACGAACCGAGTTAATTTGCTCACCAATAAGCCGAGTTATCTCTCGAACGTAAAAAGCCTTACCCGGATTATTCAAAAAGAGATGCAACAATTTCACACGAGTTTTTGAACCAAATAATGCATCAATCATCCCTTATATCCCCTTCTGTACGTATGGTATCACAGATTACTCAGCTCATCTAGTCGTCGAGTAAGATACGTGTACGCCTCATCAAGGTTTGCCCAATAAATGTGCTCATTCCGTTTAAGCCAAGTAAGNTGGCGCTTCGCTAATTGCCAATCCCGAACAATAAACTTCTGTACAAGCTCATCCATAGTAAGTTTACCCTCCAAATAGTCATGGATTAGTGGATAGATATTCCCTGTCATCGCTTCATTACTCCAGCCGTATTTTGCTGCAGCATTTTGAGNTTCTTCAATAACACCATCGTGAAAAATAACAGCTGCACGCTTTTCTATTCGGCTTCTCAAAGTATCTCTTTCTGTAGATATTCCGACAACAATTGTATTTGAATCAAGCTCGTGCTTTCTCTTTAAAACACGCCCATTACGAAGTATATTATTTACAACATATCGCTTATTCTTTTTGTTCTCTGGCAACTTAATGTCGTTTTTTAAACAATACTCATGGAGCTCGTCGAGNCTTAACGCCATTAAAGACTCGCGGNGCGCTACGTCATTCCCCTCGCTCGGGAATTCAAATTTATACATGACTGCATCAACATACAGCCCTGTACCACCAACAATTATTGGCAGACGGCCACGAGCTCTGATTTCAGCAACCTTCTTATTTGNATAACGCTGGAAATCCGATGCTGTAAATCGTTCACCTGGGTTAACAAGATCAATACCCCAATGCGGTATCCCGTCCTGCTCCTCAAGCGTTGGTTTAGCCGTTCCAATAGACAAGTCTCTATATATCGCGCGAGAATCAGCTGAGATAATCTCACCGTCATATTGCTTCGCTAGTTTTATCCCAAGCGCCGTCTTACCGCTTGCGGTAGGCCCAACAATTAGAATAAGCGGNGGTTCTGATCGAAATCGGCTGGTCGCCATCGTCGGTCTCCAAAATTACTTATACGCCAGTTTTCATCACATTCAATACCATCTTGCTCAAGGAGCTGCTTCTGCACTGCCTGACCGCCGTGAAACCCAACCGCAAGCCCACCCTGCGCGTTAACAAGTCGGTGCCAAGGCAAATCTTCTGGCCCTTGATGCGCGATACCTCCAACAATTCTCGCTGCACGAGGTGATCCAGCCATCGCAGCCAAATCACCATATGTTGTTACTTTGTCATTAGGAAGATCGCGCATCAGTTGATAGACGCGTTCGCGTATGGTTCTCTCGTATTCGAGATTATCCACTTACAGCGCCTTTAAATAGTCAGCGAGTGCNTCCAGAGCAACCTTCTCCTCACCCTTTTGCGTGCGCACGCTCACCTCGCGCGCCTCCATATCNTTAGGTCCAACAATAAGTTGTACCGGGATCTTCATGGCTGTAGCTTCACGGATTTTTTTACCAAGGCTCTCGTTACGGTCATCCGTTGTAAATCGTACTTCATTATATTTCACAGGCTTCATTACCACCACCTCTGATAACACTGATGCAATTTCATCAACATAAGGTTTTACGGTGTCATTAATCGTCAAAATTCGCACCTGTTCAGGCGCAGCCCAGAATGGGAACCAGCCACCTGTATGTTCAATGAATACACTCAAGAATCGCTCAATACTACCAAGCAAGGCACAGTGAATCATCACCGGCCGCTGCTTCGCACCATCCTCGCTCGTATACACCAGTCCAAAACGACCAGGCTGCACAAAGTCGAGCTGCACGGTAGCGACTTGGTGCTCACGACCAATTGCGTCTGTCGCCATAAAGTCAATCTTCGGACCATAGAACGCCGCTTCGCCATCCTGTTCAAAATATTCGAGCTGGTTTTTCTCAACTGCAGACTTGAGTTGTGCTTGCGCCGACTGCCATAAGTCCATATCACCCAAGTAACCATCACCNTTATCACGGTAGCTCAAACGTACACGAAGCTGCATGCCAATCGTCTGGTAAAGTTCGCGCGCACTNGCAAGCAGCCCATCNATCTCTTGCTCAATCTGATCCGGACGCGCAAATACGTGGCTATCGTCTTGTGTTAGTGAGCGCACACGGTTAAGNCCCCCTAGNTCGCCTGTCTTTTCGTCACGATAGTCTGTAGTAGTCTCAAGAAATCGTACCGGCATGTCACGGTAGCTACGCGGCTGGCTTGCATAAATCTGCGTATGGTGCGGACAGTTCATTGGCTTGAGCGCCATTTTGTCATCAGTCTCTTGGCTCGTAACCAAGAATAACTCATCGCCAAACTTAGCCCAATGCCCACTCGTTTCATAAAGTGCAGTCTTAGTAATGTTTGGTGTCCACACCTTAGTAAAGCCACGTGCTTCACGGAGCTGATTAGAGAATTGTGCCACCTTCTCGCGAAGTACTGTCCCACGAGGGGTAAAGAGTGGTAACCCCGCACCAACAAGCGGAGACATCGTATAAAGATCGAGCTCTTTGCCTAAGCGGCGATGATCACGAGCTTTTGCCTCTTCGAGCACCTTCAAATGCTTATCAAGCTCTTCTTGAGTTGCAAACGCCACACCGTACAAACGCTGCATCTGCGGGTTTTTCTCATTACCACGCCAGTAAGCACCAGCAACACGCATCAGTTTAAATGCCCCTACCTTACCTGTGCTATCAGCGTGTGGACCGCGACAAAGGTCAGTGAAGTCACCATCAGTATAGAACGAAACATGCTCAACAGCCGCATCACCCTCTGCAGCCAGCCCTAGCTCAGCCGCATCAAGATCCTTGGCAATAGTCGTACCCGCACGACGAAGATCATTCAAAAGCTCTTCTTTGTATGGCTGGCCACGCTCTTTTGCCCAATCAATTGCTTCATCAACGTTCTTCTCACTACGTTCAAACGGGAAATTACGCGCAATAATACCACGCATCTCCTTTTCAATTTTCTTAAAGTCATCCTCAGAGATTTTTGTATCTCCAAGATCGATATCGTAGTAGAAACCATGTTCCACGACTGGCCCTACGCCAAACTTAGCTTGTGGCCATAAGTGTTGCACGGCCTGCGCAGTAATATGAGCCAAGCTGTGACGCATTGCATAAAGTTGCTCTTCGTTCATATAGAACCTCCTTTTAAATACAAAAAGCACGCATATCGTATACTTTACGTGCGTGCCTCGGTCCTGAAGCTCAGGAGGTTCCACCTTGGCTATTACTCTTACTCCGGTTCTTTTACATGGTACCGCAATCGCTTCTCATGGAGCTCAAGAGATGGTTAGGCTCTATCATCGCTCTAGTAGTAGCATACCGCAAACACCTTGTCGTTGCAATACCACCCCTGTTCTGATATGATATCTATTGTTCCAGGTACGACGTGCATCAAATCGTCCAGTCTGGGCGATTAGCTCATTTGGCTAGAGCGCCACATTGACGTTGTGGAGGTGATAGGTTCGAATCCTATATCGCCCACCAAACAAAGATCGACCCTCAGGGGTCGTTTTTGTTTTTTGCATTTCCCACACTCCTTCCACAGTTTTCCACATCAAATTGCAGGTAGTTTCATATCACAGGATTCGCCCGGTGATATATTTGACTACACACCCTATGATTGACATTTTTTAATGCTTATGCTAAAATAAAAGCATGAGTAAAGATACACCCCGTGCATCAGAGATAAAAGCTCATAACCCTAGCTCTGCACTCGACCGTTTGACCCTTACATTTGAATATAACGTCTCGTGGGCCGACGAAAAGAAGTCCATCAAAGAACGAACTTCTTAATAGGATTACAGCTTACAAAAAAAGAGCGACCTAGGCGTCGCTCTTTTTTTGCTTCTTAAGTTCCTTATGCCGCTCACGTGAAGCCATTGTGGCCTTGTCCGTAACGTCAAACTTATCAAGGTACCTACCGAGCATCAGATGGGTTTGCGCATTAAGCGATGCAATAGCGCTATAGCAAATTGAAGTTACAGGCATCAACACCCACTGTAGCACCATCAGTATAGTACGACGGCGCCTGTAGCGAGCTGGGCGTGGTGGCAACATCTTAAGCATTAAGAGAATCGTGATAAAGAGGCCAATCATTGCAACCTGCTGGATATAGCTGATCACCGTCGGTAAGGTATGCGCGGCAATATCGCGTGAAGCGCTTGGATTTATAATGAGTGGCACCCACCCACCAAATGTAATCAGAATTGCCATCGTCGCAAGGGTAATATGGCTATCCACTAGGCGTGCGAACCGTGCAAAACCCTCAAAGAACGGTACGTTACGTTGTTTTGTAAAGATGTGCATAGCCACGTATGGGATATCCGACACACCGTAACCCCAACGACGTAACTGCTTAAACTGTGTTACGAGCGTCTTCTTAAGCGTATCTGCCATCACTGCATCCTGATAAATTGGAACATGAATCGGCAGTACACTGTAATTGCCGCCAAAGTAGAAGTAGCTGCGCCAGTATTGATGGCCATCCTCTACAATACTTCGTTTACTCCAAAAGTCCATTTCAACAAGCGCTGAAAGTGGCTGGCTATGTGCAGCAAAATTACGCAGCGTATGAGGCCTCATACTACTAATAATCGTCCAGAAAGAGTTACCAGTAGCAATAACACGCATTGGTGCAGGTGCATCCCAGATATTACCAAAGTAAAGCGCGATTGGCTGATACGAAAGGTACTTACGATCTGGCTGCGTAACGTATTCGTAGGCAACATAATCAAAGTATGTTGGATATGGGCGGTTATCACTATCGAGTGTCGTTACAATCACCTGATCATACNCAATTTTCTCTTTCTCACACCATTTTTGAAGNTCAAAACCNGCATACGTAATGTTCGGCCCCTTGCCCATCACTTCATCAGGCATGTCTTTAGGGTGTTTTACGATCTGGAAGGTATAGAAAGTATCTTTATATTCTTTCTGAAGACGCTTCGCGGTAGCTTCAATATCAGTGCCCCCACGCTCTTCATAGGCCAAGAATAGAATAATCTGCTTGTTGTTATAGCTGGAGTTGCGTACCGATTCAATTGTAGGCTGGATTACATCATATGCTTCATTATATGCCGCAATAATAACTGCATGGTATAGCGAAGAGGGCTTCGGATATGAAGCCTCGTCAGCCGACATGAGGCGCAGATTTTCTTTATGATTGTTGTAGTCATAACCACTTGAATGCTCGTTTTTAATGGCATCGTAGCTACTAGCTGGATCTTCAAGCTGCTCTAGGCGGACNTGCCAATCAACGCGCTGAGCCCGCACGAGTCTACTATGCCCCTGCACCGTGTGGAACGCGATACCAATAGATTTAATAAACACGGTAATAATGAGCAAAAGAAGATAGATTGCTGCCCACAAAGGATTAACGAACGACAGCACAATCAAAAGCACAAGCATGCCATAGCTTAGCACCGCCGGAAGAATCTCAAAGAAACGGTAGAATTTCGTACGTTTGCTAAGGGGTAATTCTAAATCAATCATGCAGCATGACCAAGGCTTATTATCGCCATTGTATAAGCAAACGCTACGAGCAAAACCGTAATGCCGAACCAGCCAATCAAGATACCTGTCTGACGTCGACCCATGTCATGTAGCTTTACCATAATTGAAGCATGAGCCAATGTCACAATAATACCAAACAATGCGAAGCTCATAAGGTACTGCCAATGGTCTTTATAAAAATGCGCTTCACCNAATGCCGTATANCGAGTGTATACCGTTACATCACTTGGGTGAATGTTAAGCGCAACAATAAGACAATATGTGAAACCAACAAGAGCGATAAGCCCCATAAGCAATATGTAGGGCCTATCTTTAGTGACTTCTTTGAATGATGTCTTGATTGCTTCTTTGTTCATAATATCCTATGGAGCCGTCTGCCGGGATCGAACCGGCGACCTGCACGTTACGAATGTGCTGCTCTACCAACTGAGCTAAGACGGCATGATTAATCAATCGTGATTTATTATAGCATTATGCTATAGGGTTTGAAATCCCCCGAGAAGGTGTATTGCTAAAGAGGCCTGAACCTGTTACTATACTTGGAGCATATGCGCTCGTAGTGAAGTTGGCCTATCACGTCTCCCTGTCACGGAGAAGATCGCCGGTTCGAATCCGGTCGGGCGCGCCAAAGAAATACACTCACCNCTCGGTGAGTGTATTTCTTTGGTAAACATTCCATATGCACATTAGACTCAGAGAACAACACCTTTTTAAAGGATCCNTCTCGACAGGTTAATCAACTAGCGGAGCTGTTTATTTGCCNTAACGTTTTTCAACAACAGGCCAATTAACAATCTTCCACCAGTTTTGAATGTAGTCATCACGCTTGTTCTTATAGTCGAGGTAGTAAGCATGCTCCCAGACATCAAGCCCCATAAGCGGCTCCTCGCCACCTTGCATTAAGGGGTTGTCTTGATTAGGCTGTGCCAGAATTTCTAAATCTGGAGTAAGCCAAACCCATCCGCTGCCGAAAAGTGCGAGGGCCTTTTGGTTAAACTGAGCCACAAACTCGTCAAAGCTACCATACTTTGCTACGATATCCTCCTTCAACACTCCTGTCGGTCCCTCTGTGCCGTCCGGTGTCATAATCGTCCAAAATAGACTGTGGTTATAGTGTCCACCGCCCTGGTTGCGAATCGCCGTTCGCACACTCTCAGGCGCTTGATCAAGAGTCTTCATAAGCTCAATAATATCGTGACCCGTAAGTTCAGGGGCTTGAGCAACCGCGGCATTAAGCTTATCAACATACGCTTGATGGTGTTTAGTATGGTGTAATCGCATGATTTCTTCACTAATCACCGGCTCAAGAGCGCCATACTCATATGGTAAATCTGGTAGTGTAAACATATAGGTGCCCCCTTTTTTATTTTTTACTTATTGGAAACGGTTATGTATTCTTGAATTTTATGAGATGAACCTAGTTTCGAGAAGTCACCTGCAAATGTCGTTAACGGAATGTGCAGGTAAACAAAATCAACCTGAGTGCCCGTCTTATCTGTAATCTTTACAAAATAATACCCATCGTCTGTCGTGCTCTTCAGCGGCCCAGATACTGCACCTTTAGCCATTTTTGCAACTTCAGAGACACGAAGGCCGCTGAACTTGCTCGTCACATCGACTGGACCAGACTGGCCAGCAGTTACCTTGCCGCCCTTGGATTTGGCCATTTGCGTTGCAACTGCAGCCAGATCACCCTTTGTTGAAGCAACAAGCGCCTGAGCCTGCTTCACCTGAGCGGTTGCGTTATCATCGACCGCAAACGCTACTTTTGCCTCTAGCATGCTATTAGCAATACGAAGTCGATAATCACTCGGGGTTTCACCGTAATAAAGCTGCATTGATGAATCGTATGTCTCTTGAGATACACGACCATTAGCCGTATTACGTTCCTCATTAATAAATTTATCGATGTCATCATTCGTCACGCTAATAGCTAGTTTACGCGCAAGCTGACGTGCATACGCTGTCTGCTCTGCCTTATCAAGCGATTGACGCTTAATGTAGTCAAGCTGACGCCTACCGTCCGAGCTATCAAGCTTGATTTCACCGTATTTATTAAGATAGTACTCCGATCCACGATATTGTACCAAATAGTCGCTATATGGGACTTGCTCAGTATTAACAACCGCTACAGGGACAGGAATAATACGGGTCAAGCGATACATAAATGCACTAGAGTTTTGCATTGGATACAGCTGCCACCATCCGACAGCAGCAAGCAAGATAAGGAACGCAATAGAGACAACGATCGTGTTAAACACAAGGCGATGACGTGCATACTGAACTGGGTATTTAAATCGACGGCCACCAGCAAGAATCCTCTCGCGGTGCTCGGCAACAGTATCATTAGTAATACGTGTTGGCGCTGGTGCTTCTTCTTTTTTACGCTGTACTCGTTTAATTAGCTTCTTCATCAAGTCCTTCTTGCTGGGCGCCTTTAGTAGCTTCGTGCACTGCATCCTGCAGCTTGTTATAGATCTCGCTCGGATGCTCAACTTTATGGATTACGAGATCGCCTACAAATGTCTGTATCACAATGGTACCGAACTTAAAGACTTCTCCGGTAAAACCAGGTATATTATAGCTTATGTTTTGGATTTTAGCCAAACGCAGCTCGACAACATCTTTACCAAAAAGACCTTTCTGAGTCACCTGCCGAATACGTTCGGATGTCACGATATAAACTGTGAAATACCACATGACAAAATAGTAGGCAAAGAGAATTAAGCCAAGCAATAGTCCCCCTATCGGCAGCAAGAAAAGTGTAAGATTTTGCTGCCAAATAAGCGGGGGTATCGAAGTAATTACAAACGGAATCAAAAGAGCATAAAAACCCTTTCGCATAGCAATTATATGCCTACGAAACACAAAGAGTATCTCTTCACCCTCGTGCTGACCTTCGAATACTTCGTTAGATATCTTTGTCATACTATGTTGGTACCCCGGGCGGGAGTCGAACCTGCAACCTTTTCCTTAGGACGGAATTGCTCTATCCAATTGAGCTACCGAGGCATGCTTACAGTATATAGAAAATATCCTCTAACTACTAGAGGTAGCTCAGAAGAGCGAGCAACCCCAGGAGGTAAACCCGCTCTTCACCAGACTTCCTAGCGCGTAAATTTTTCGTTCAGTACAGAGTAATCATACAGTTCGCTATCGCTAAACCAGTGATCAATCTCTTTGGCAGCCTCTTCTGGGTCGCCACTTGCGTGAATAAGGTTCGGAATGCCCTTATTTGCGTCATCAGCATAACCAAAGCTCATGTGCGAGAAATCTCCACGGATAGTACCAGGGAGCGCACTCTTTGGCTCTGTAGTACCGACGAGCTTGCGCACGAGCTCAACAGCCTCAACACCCTCAAGCACCATAGCGATGACTGGGCCTTGAATCATCATTTCGAGCGTAATGTCAAAAGCCTTCTGGCCACGACGAGTAATCATCTGACCAATCTCTTCGTAATGCTGGTGGTAATGCTCTTTTGTCGGAGTAATCATTTTTGTTCCAACAATCTTAAGGCCTACGCGTTCAAAACGAGTAAGAATCTCTCCAACGATGCCGCGCTGAATTGTGTCCGGCTTAAACACTACGAGTGTCTTTTGTACAGTTGATGTCATTGTGGTGGTCCTTTCGTTATTTTCCTATATTGTACCAAACTCTTACGATTAGATGGTAGTTTTTGTCACAAGCGGTATTATAGATATATGTACATGTCGGAACTGATCCTCGACTTTGTCGAGTATCTCGAAGTAGAGCGTGGCCGCTCGCCAAAAACTTCAGAGAACTATCGGCGCTACCTGGAGCGCTTTATTGAGTTTGCTGACAATATAAAAGTTGAAGACATAACAAACGAACTTGTACGCAAGTATCGTCTATGGCTCAATCGCTACGAAACCGACATGGGCGGTGAACTCGCAACAATCACTCAAGCGTACCATCTTATTGCTCTTCGCGGATTCTTAAACTATCTGAACAAAAGAAGTATTCAAACTCTTGCCCCTAACATGATCGAGCTCCCCAAGGTGCACCGTAAACAGGTGACATTCTTGCACTTCGATGAGGTTGAACGTATCCTAGAGGCCGTTCCGAACGATGATGCCCTACCCCATCTTCGCGATCGTGCAATTCTTGAACTACTTTTTTCCAGCGGCCTCCGTATATCTGAACTCATCAATCTTGATCGCGATCATATCAACACAAAGCGACGTGAATTTATGGTCCGCGGTAAGGGCCAGAAAGANCGACCAATATTTATCAGCCAGTCTGCAGCTGAAGCCGTAGACACTTACGTAGCTGCGCGTGTTGATACGCTAAACCCACTCTTTCTAAACTACAGTCGTAACAGTATTGCATCTACAGATGGCGGATATCGTCGCCTAACACCGCGCAGCGTCCAGCGCATGATCGCCAGGTATGCAAAGCTCGCTGGCATCACTAAGCACGTTAGCCCTCATACCATGCGCCATAGTTTTGCCACCGACCTACTTATGAACGGTGCCGATATTCGTAGTGTTCAGAGCATGCTCGGGCACAGTAACATTAGCACGACTCAAGTATACACACATGTTACCGATGCGCACCTCAAAGAAATCTACGAAAAATTTCACTCTGATTCGGATAAATAATGTATTCAGCTACGGCTTGGTGTAGTCACATGAACCTGCTATATACTGAGAGTCGGATACACCGAAGTCTTTGCAGAAATTATGAGTAATATCAACTGTCGCACGTGGGTACAGTTCTGTCTCTGCAGGACTCACAAGTTGTACGCGAGCTCGAACACGGCGATACACATCAGCTGCACGTCCAGTTGAATCAATAGCCGGCTCAACATCTTGCAGCTCTGTCCCGACAGGTTGAATTGTAAAGTCTGTATCACCGTACAAGCTTGTAACACGAAGATACGCTTTTCGATCTGCAATCTGTGCAGCCGGAAGCCCAACGGGCAGCGGTAATGTAAGTGTTGCGCTGCAAATATATTGACTACCGACGCCAGGATTACATTTAACAGGTATCAATAGATTATTCGTTTTAGAGCGCCGAGCATCGCTAGAAAAATCGGCAACCGAAAGCCCAACGGACGAAGGATACAGGTAAAGAGTATTCGACCCACCGCTTTGATCAAAGTCATCAAGCTTAAAATTTTGCCCATTATACTGCATGAGCTGTACACGAAGCAGAGGCGGCCGAGTCTTGCCTACCGCAGCCCATTTCGTAGCTGTAGGTAGTAGTGGAGATGGACTTGCGTTCAAATCAAAGGCCGTACCNGCACCTGGGTTCTTAAACCAGGACACTGTCACCTGTGTAAANGATCCTACTGTCTGCAATGGAACAACTTCTGATGAGTCATTACTCAAACTACCCTGGTAATCAGATGTATTACGATCGATCTTTACACAGCTATACGCTTGGTCGTAGCCGCCGTCGGTGCCTGAGCTATTTTGCACCATAACTTCATCTGTATTAGAGCTTGAGTCGCTTGCACTAAGCACCTTCGCCGAGTGTATGGTGTTACACTCATCCGCGGCAATCGCCGAACATGCTGCAGCGTCATTATTACCGATACAAGCCTGCAATACACGCTTCCCATCCTCAACACCAGCAAGCGAAGAGTCGTACGCGCCGCGAGAAAGCTCGTCATTATTAGTACGCTCTTGGTCTTGTACGACAAGCCGCATAAAACTGACTGATATCGTCATCAACAGTAGCACGCTAAATACCACGATCATAAGTGCCGTTGCNCCACGCTCAGCCACACGCTTATTATNTACTGACCNAANCACCATTATTTTGTTCCTCCAACTCGCACTATCATATCGAAATCATCCACAGCACAGTAATTAAAATCGGCTGTTTGTGAATCATTTGGCTTACACTGCACGAAGCTATTCGTCGAATCATTTTGTGTCGTATTACTCTCGTTCGTTCCGAGGGTATACGAGATTTGATACATACCCTTGTCGCCGGTAATCGCAACTGGAGTCATCGCCATCGAGTAGAGTGCATAGTCACGGTCCGAACCGCCAAACAAGTCCGTTGCCTGCTCGGTGCTAGGAATGTTCATAGGGTACTTCCCCGACCCGTCTTTGTCACAATACGATTGCTTTGGGTTNACTACACGAGCAAACTTCACNGGAGTATTCGATGTGCCCATCGTAACTTCGTCAGTATTGGGCGCGTTAAGAAGNGCTGCGCTATTCCACAAATAGCTAACCATACCAAGACAAATACGACCGCTAGTTAGGCTACCGCTACCAAGCGTAATNGCGGTGCCTGTTGGCGAACCAGCAATCATACTAATNCCCGTAGCAAGGAAATCACGGCGTACCGTATCAGCAAAATCGCGGCCAGACTGATTAATAGTCTGATTCGTATTACCCTTAATATACAATTTGCCCGCCGTTACGGTAATAGTCAANATCGCAATCAGTAGTATAGATAGGAACGCGATTGCAAGCGTCACCTCTACGAGCGTAAACCCAGCTTGTCGTTTTTTAATCATAAATCCTCACAATCGTACCAAGCGTCATCGGGATATGGATCCCGACNCTATCCCAGCAAGCATGAATATAAAAGTCATATGCTGTCACCGCGCCATTCTGCTGTGCCCTTGTTGCCTGAATCCATATACCNTGCGACTGTACCGCACCACTCGCNTAATCGATCTTTGCGTAAGTAGCTGGTGTTACGTAAGAAGCTGAAGTCACTGATTGNCGCGTGAATGTCGTATTTNCAGGATTCGNGCTGTCAATCACTGGCTTAATGTAAAAACCTTGACTAATTGAGGCCACTTGTTGGCAACTCTGGTTGAGTGGTAACGGATTGCTAATTGCCCCACTCATTAGCGCCTGCCAAGCTGGACTCTTTGTATCACGAATATACCGAATCAATTCAGCCTGTGTGTCAATCTGCTCACGCACTAATGTCGTTTCAAGATTACGCTGCGTTGTTGCTACACCATTATTGATAATCGTCATCGTACCAACAGCAGCAAGTGAAAAGATGGCAAATGCTAACACCATCTCTACGATAGTATCGCCCTGAGACNCTCGCATCTTCATTACACACAGCTCCCTGAAGTTATTGGCTGCACGCCTGTAGTATTTGCTGCGCCTTTTTGAATAAGCACGCCCATTGGCTGCACACCAATTCCCATAAATCCAGTCTGATCGATGCAGAGTTTCATNTCAGTCTGAGCTGCATCGATGAGGTCTGTCACTTTAACCGTATCNGAGCTCGAAGTAAAGGTTTCAACCGTACCTGATACAGGAACACGCACCACCATCATACTAAANCGCGCGGCGTTCTGCGTGCCGGGTTGCAAGAAGGACGACCCCCATTCAACGGTGTAACTGCTTGTCTGGTTCCCCTGCTGCAACAATGATGCCGTTAAAATATCGTGATCAGTCTTTGAGTTAATACCCGTATCACTACTTGGGTCATGGCGCGCGATCACCTGACTCACCGTCACATTCTGGCCATCCGAGCTACGAATAATATTCCCGAGTAGCAAGCAATCACTTGCGCCTCGTGTCGTACCNCCAGTTAGCGTAGAAATACCCGACGAATTACAGCTTTCGTCTGATGGCCTGTTATTGAGTACATTGGTCGTCTGTGAATACTGACCCCTAAAGAAATCCAATGCTTGGTTTACCGCATCAGTATATCGTTCATGGTTCAGTGATGTGCCAATACCGGTAAGAACCATCGCAATCAATAGTCCTGTTACCGCAAGAACAAGTGACGTTTCGACTATTGTAAAACCGCTGTTGCGAGGGTGCGCCATACTACCCTGATTATAGCATAAGCATATTCTGGAGATAGCCTGTTGGGCCAAAAATCATCGCGAGTAGCCAACTACCGAATAACATCACAACGAAAGCNCCGAGAATCATAAATGGCCCGAATGGTATGCGCGCCTGACGATGAAGCTCGCGACGAGCATACAAAGGGATAAGCATAAAGCAACCAAGCAGATTAGCAATGAAAAGCGCCAAAAAAGCATACTGCCATTTGCCAAGGAGAAGCGCGAGCCCTACCCCAAGGATTCCATCACCCATACCAACCCATCCAAATACAGAGAACATCAGGTAAAGCCCGCCAAGTAATACAATTCCACCAACAAGCGACCATGCATCGAGATGCACCCCAGAGGCAAGCAATAGCACTTGGAATAATACCCCTACTCCAATAAGGGCAATGTTGATTGCAAATGGCAAAAGCGACCACTTTGCGTCATACACAAAAAGAATCGCCATAATAACACAGGCAATCAGCCAGACTGCAAACGCTGCAATATGCAACATNGAATCAAGTGCATACGGCCATAAAAGATATGAACAAACAAACACAGCAGCGAGGCCCACCTCTAGNAAGATTTCAGTTGCGCCGATTGNCTTACGACAATAGCGGCACTTCCCTCCGAGTGATACCCAGCTCACTACAGGAATGAGATCATACCAGGCAAGCTGATGATGGCAATGAAGGCATTCTGACCTATCTTGAAGGGCCGGACGCAGCAATACCTTAAGTCGTTTCAGCTCAGCAGTATCAACTTCTTCACCTTCCTGTTTATCCTCAACGAGCTGATGAGCGCGCAAACGCCATACTTGAGCACCAGCAAAGCTACCCAGCAATGCACCTAGCACCCCTAATACAACGATAAGCGCTTTATCCATTGCCTTATAATAGCATGACGGACATAAAAACTCCCGCAGACCAGCGGGAGTTTTTAATGTATATTTTACGCTCTATACGTCTTG
>JGI24737J22298_10000110_pt1 | contig 24863 bp, 19 predicted proteins | sample KBSCornC3_FD_22298 | JGI IMG/M metagenome (IMG submission 22298) | reverse complement strand
AGGCGCTTCGTCCCCTGGAAAATAGGTACAGCCAGTGTTAAGCCAACATAACCTGTAGGGAAAGATTTATTATACAAATCACCTAAATCATGACTGAAGTATGCATGCTGGTAACTCCCTACCGCTGATAATGAAGGCAAAAACCCAAAGCGGTAGTAATTTACGTTGAGATTATTGAGTGCCTTTGTTGTTTCAAGCAAACGGTATTCGATCCGGTTATTTACATTGAGCGATTGCAAAGTATCAATACTGGCCTCCTGCTCATACCGGCTCGAATCATAAGAAAGGCTTAACCGTGTAGCTGCGCCTACGCCCATGATCTGTTTTAATAAAGCCGTTTTACTTTTGATGGCTTCTTCGGTTTGTTTACGGGTAGCCAATGAATTATTTAAAGCGATGGTTGCCTGCTTATAATCCGTAGGATCGGATACACCGGCGGTATACCTGCTTTTGGCATCCTTCAGGCTTCTTTGCAACCTGATGATGTCCTCATTAGTAATGTCAAGTTGTTTGCCGGATAGTAAAACATCAAAAAAAGCTTTGCTTACATCACTTACTACATCAATCTGGCTGCTCAAGGTGTTCTGCTTATAGTACTCGCGCGAATATCTTTTCGCCCTTGAAGCAAGAAATACATCGTTGTTATATAATACCTGTGAGGCTGTGACACCCAGGGTTGAAAGGTTACGGATACTGCCCGCGTTGCTGGGGATGTTAGCACCGGAGGCACCAGCCTGCGGGCTGCCCTTATAGTAATAATTATAAAGGCCCAAGCCGTTCACCTGAGGCAGCCAGGCCGACAGGCCAATTCTAATATCACGCTCATTGATCTGTTCATCAATGGAAGCCTGCCTTACTGTTGGTTGGTTACGCAAGGCAAAGTCAATAGCCTGTTTTAGGGAAACCGGTCCGCTTATACTATCAGCGGCAGTTTGGGCATAACTATTGCTATGTAAATTCAATGTTAAATTAAGTACAAGAAGCGCCAAAAAGTACTTGTGTTTTTTCATAGGGTAGCTATAAATAACAATGTATATCAGGCAAAAATTATAAGAAAAATTTTATAATTAGTGCAAGATTGTTACGGNGAATGCGAATATGTAATTAATATTACTAATTTAAAATCACGAACAAGAATTTTACGTAAAAAATTACAAAAACACGGGATAGTATCAGCTTTTTGGGCTTTTGACAAAAAAATGAAAATAATAGGCTCGATATAAACAAAAAAATTAATTAATTTGCCGTGTAAGAATTTGTGTGCTTCTTAAGTAGTATTGATACGTTAATAGGCATTATTTTAAAAAAATTTACACACACCGTATAAGTTATATGCTTATTCATGGTATTTTTACACAAAATTTAAGCAGAGTTAATATACATGGTTAAAAAACTACATGGGAAAATCGCTCAGTTTCAAGTAGCAAATATGCTGCGTGAACGGGGGTTATATCCTTATTTCAGGCCTATTGAGTCTGCACAAGACACTGAGGTAATTATTGACAACAAGCGGGTATTAATGTTTGGTTCTAACTCATACTTAGGCCTTACCAATCATCCAAAAATCAAAGAAGCTTCAAAAAAAGCAATTGACAAATATGGCACAGGCTGTGCCGGTTCACGTTTTTTGAACGGTACACTTGATATCCACATTGAGCTTGAAAACAGGCTTGCTAACTATGTAGGCAAAGAAGCTACTGTTTTATTCAGCACAGGTTACCAGGTTAACCTTGGTGTACTTTCGTGCGTTACCGGCCGGAATGACTATATCATACTTGATGAGTATGACCATGCCTGTATCATTGACGGCAGCCGCCTGTCGTTTTCAAAAGTGATCAAGTACGCCCATAACGATATGGCCGATTTGGAGCGCAAGTTAAGCATACTTCCTGAAGATGCCGTGAAGATTATCGCTGTTGACGGTATTTTTAGCATGGAAGGCGACATTGTTAAATTGCCTAAGATTGTTGAGCTTGCCGATACTTACGGTGCCAATATCATGGTTGATGATGCCCACAGCCTTGGTGTAATTGGTGATAAGGGTGCAGGTACCGCCTCACACTTTAACCTTACCAATGAAGTTGACCTGATCATGGGTACCTTCAGTAAATCATTAGCCTCGTTAGGTGGTTTCATCGCCAGCGATCAGGACACTATTGATTATATCAAACACCGCGCACGTTCATTGATGTTTAGCGCAAGTATGCCTCCGGGCTCTGTAGCCAGCGTAATTGCCGCATTAGATATCATTGAATCAGAACCGGAGCGTATCGAGAAATTATGGGATAACACCAATTATGCCATGAAACTTTTGCTGGAAGAAGGCTTTGACCTTGGCCCTACCGAAAGCCCTATTTTGCCGATCTACGTTCGTGATAACGAAAAAACTTTCGCGGTTACCAAACACCTGCAAGCTTCAGGTGTATTTGTTAACCCGGTTGTATCCCCTGCCGTTCCTTCCGATTCGTCACTGCTTCGTTTCTCATTGATGGCTACCCATACCTTTGAGCAAATTGACGAAGCCGTTGAAAAACTGTCAAAAGCCTTTAAAGAAGTTGGTGTAACCGCTTCTGTTAAAGAAAAAATATAATGAAGAAACCTGAGGTGCATTTAGCTGCTTTTTAATTAAGGTAAGCTAAATGCACTTTTTATTTTAAAGCATACCAATTTGCTTTATTCAATCATTTACCACACATGATTACAATAGTAACGGTTAAATCAAAAAAAGAACTGGCTTCGTTTATTGATTTCCCGCATGACCTGTACAAGGACGATCCTTACTATGTTCCGGAGTTGTTTATTGCCCAAAGGGACCTCTTAACCAAACATCCCTTCCATAAACACAATACCGTACAACCCTTTTTAGCTTATGATGGCGATAAAATTGTTGGCCGGATAGCCGCGATCCTTAATAACGGCCATAACGAATACAGCCACGTTAACGATGGCTTTTTTGGCTTTTTTGATTGTATTAACGATACGGCGGTATCTAACCTGCTTTTTGAAACCGTTACCAAATGGCTTAAAGAAAAAGGCGTTACCGGCAAATTATTAGGCCCTACCAACTTTTCAACCAATGAGCCTTGCGGTTTATTAATAAAGGGATTTGATAGTTCACCGTTCCTGATGAACACCTATAACTTTGCTTATTACGCTAATCTGGTCGAAAATTTTGGTTTTGCTAAAGATGTCGATCTGATTGCCTGGCACTGGGACGGACAAGCTTATGATGATAAATCAGTACGTTTATTAAACGCGCTTGAAGAGCGGTTAAAGCGAAACGATATAGTTATTCGTAAGATCAACCTTAAAAATTTCAAGGAGGAAGCCGCCAAACTGCGCGAAGTGTATAACTCAGCATGGGACAAAAACACCGGTTTTGTGCCCCTGACCAACGAAGAGTACGATTACCTGGCCAAAGATCTTAAACTGATCCTCGATCCTGATTTTGCCATCGTGGCCGAGCAGCGCGGTAAGATAGTTGCCTTTGGCCTGGCCCTGCCCGACTATAATGACATCTTCAAAAAAATAAAACGCGGTCGCTTGTTGCCAACCGGTATTTTCAAATTACTGTTCGGCAAAAAAAGCATTACCGGTATCCGTATTTATGCCCTCGGTGTTATTGAAGATTACCGCAAAATGGGTATCGAGGCCTGTTTATATGGCACCATCATAAAGGAATATAAGGCAAAGGGTTATAAACATGCCGAAGCCGGCTGGACACTGGAGAACAACGATATGATGAACCGTGCCATTGAAGCTATAAAGGGCGATCCTTATAAAAAATACAGGTTATATCAAAAAGCGATATGAGGGAGCGGGTTTTAATAACCGGTGGAAGCGGATTTGTTGGATATCATTTGATTGAAGAGGCCTTACAAAACAATCTGGAGGTTTTTATAGCCATCAGAAAAAGCAGTGTAATAAGTCACTTAAACGATTTAGATATCCAATATATCTATCCCGAATTTAACAATAAGGAAACATTAAAGAAGCAACTGGCCGAGATAAAGCCCGATTATATCATCCACGCGGCAGGTGTAACCAGTGCCCGCTCCGAAGCCGAATATAACCGGATCAATGCTACATATACCCATAACCTTGCTTCGGCGGCTTATGAAGCTTGCCCCGATTTAAAAAAGTTTGTACTTATTGGCAGCCTGGCTTCGGTTGGGCCGCTTAATACGCTAACCGGCACCATAACCGAAGCAACCCCTCCGCACCCTGTTACAGCATATGGCAGGAGCAAATTGCTTGCAGAACAGAAATTAAAAACGGTGAGCGGCCTGAATTATACCATACTAAGACCTACCGCGGTTTACGGACCAAGGGACACCGGCATATTTATATTTTTTAAACAGATAGTGAAGGGCATTGAGCCCTATATAGGCAAGGCGCAGCAAAAACTCAGCTTTATATATGTTAAAGACCTGGCCAAAGCAAGTATCAAGGCTTTATACGGTGGCAATAACAAGACATATAACCTGAGCGATGGTAATTTTTATAACCGTTATGAGTTAGGCACCATCACCAAAGATGTATTAATGCTAAAAACGCTAAAGTTTCATCTGCCTGTAAATTTTGTTAAAATGATTGCAGCAGTATCTGAAAAAATAAGTTCTTTGAGCAACAAAGCTGCAGTGCTGAATATCGAAAAGCTTAATGAACTGACCGCCATTAACTGGAATTGCGATATTGAAGCAGCTAAATCCGACCTGGGTTTTTATCCTTTATACAATCTGCAAAGCGGCATGGCCGAAACGCTAAAATGGTATAAAGCCAACAAATGGCTTTAACCAATTAATTTGAAATAAATAATAGTAACATAAATGAAAATCAACATTACACCTGCTAAAGGTAAGCTTGGCATCCTGATCCCCGGGTTAGGCGCCGTAGCAACTACCTTAATTGCCGGCGTAGAGGCCGTTAAAAAAGGCATCTCGCAGCCAATTGGCTCCCTTACTCAAATGGGCCACATACGTTTAGGAAAAAGAACCGAAAACCGTAACCCGAAAATTAAAGAATTTGTTCCTTTAGCCGATTTAAACGACATCGTATTTGGCGGTTGGGATGTTTATGAAGATAACGTATTTGAAGCTGCCTCAAACGCACAGGTATTGGAAGCAGGACTTTTACATTCGGTTAAAGCCGAATTGGAAGCTATAAAGCCAATGAAAGCCGCGTTTGATAAAAACTACGCTAAAAACCTTGATGGCACCCACGTTAAAACCGGAACCAGGCTTGAACTTGCCGAGCAGGTAATGGAAGATATCAAAAACTTTAAAGAGGCTAATGGTCTTGACAGGGTTGTGTTGGTATGGTGTGGTTCAACCGAGATCTATTATGAAGCATCTGCTGTACACCAGTCATTAGCCGCTTTTGAAGAAGGATTGAAAAATGACGACAAGCTGATCGCTCCAAGCATGATCTATGCTTACGCGGCTTTAAAATTAGGTGTTCCTTTTGCTAATGGCGCCCCTAACTTAACAGTTGATATCCCTGCTTTAATCGAACTGGCCAAATTAACCAAAACCCCGATTGCTGGTAAAGATTTCAAAACAGGTCAAACTTTAATGAAAACAGTATTGGCCCCAGGTTTGGCAGCGCGTTCATTAGGTGTGCATGGCTGGTTCTCGACCAACATTTTGGGTAACCGCGATGGCTGGGTTCTTGACGATCCGGATAACTTCAAAACTAAAGAAGTATCAAAACTGGGTGTATTGGAAGATATTTTCAAACCGGAAGATAACCAGGAACTTTATGGTAACATCTACCACAAAATCCGTATCAACTACTACCCTCCGCATGGTGATAACAAAGAGAGCTGGGATAACATCGATATTTTTGGCTGGTTAGGCTACAAAATGCAGATTAAGATCAACTTCCTTTGCCGCGACTCAATCCTTGCTGCCCCTATCGCGCTTGATTTGGCTATCTTCTGCGATTTGGCTAAACGTGCCGGCATGAGCGGTATCCAGGAATGGCTGTCATTCTACCTGAAATCGCCTCAAACTGCACCGGGTTTGCATGCAGAAAATGACATCTTTAAACAACTGATCAAATTGGAGAATACCCTTCGTTACCTGATGGGCGAAGACCTGATCACCCACCTTGGTTTGGATTATTATGACGATATGTTCGCGACCGAATAATCGTTAAATTACCAAATACCGTCAAAACAGCCGTAAGCGACCAAACCCTGCTTTACGGCTGTTTTGTTTTTATCAGGTAAAAATGATCATACGCAAGTAACATTATTTTAAAGCAATAGTCTTATTGGCGCTAATGTTAATTTGTTAAATAATGTTATTTATAACCTAAACGGCTTCTTTCTAACAATCAAAAATGGCAAATAATATCTAATTATCAGATAGTTACCTAATTTCTTATGTAACTAACAGCAAACAACCGTAATACCAACTAACCGGCCAAGCCGTTGTTTGAGTTTAGTTATAATTACAGTAATATCATAGCATAAAAGCTGTAAACAATATTTGACTTTTTGACCACATTAGTCTGTAGTGATTTTTTTTACCTTTGGCCTGTTAATTGTAAACTCCGTAATAACCATCTGCCGGGAGTGTACAAAACAAGGTAAGTGTAGAGAGATTAAGCGGCAGAACAATGAAAAACATACGGAGGCGGGCATAATTAATCTGCCAAAAATATTTGAATAACTGATACATACCTCTTTATCCGATAATAAAAGTGTTAAGCCGAAAAAAGAAGTTTGTATTTGCACAATGCACAAAGTACATGGATTGTAAAAAATTTTATAAAAGCTTATTTTTCTTAATACTGTTCTTCTCTGCTTCGGCATTATATGCGCAGCAAACGGTAATAACGGGTACTGTTACCGATGCAGGTAATAAACAAACCCTGCCTTCTGTTAGTATTTCTTTTACGGGCAGCACTACCGGTACCACTACAGATGTTAATGGCAAATATCGCCTGGCTACAAACAATCAGCAATATAAACAAATCAAAATTTCATTTTTAGGCTATAAAGATGCTTTTTTAGCTGTTGTTCCCGGTAAAGAGCAGGTTATCAATGTAAAGATGTTCCCCGCTTCTCAGCAACTTAACGAGGTTGTGGTAAAATCGGGCAAAAAACCTAAGTACCGTAATAAAGACAACCCCGCTGTTGAGCTGATCCGTAAGGTTATCGAAAATAAAGAAAAGAACCGTCCCGAAGCATACAACTATGTTGAATACAAGGAGTATGATAAAATGATGTTTGCACTAAGCAATGTATCCGCCCAGTTTTCGGACAGGAAATTCTTTCGCAAGTATAAGTTCATTTTAGATAACCGCGATAGCTCATTGGTACCAGGCAAATCATTGTTGCCTATTTATCTTGATGAAAAGCTGCAGCAGGTTTATTACCGTAAAAACCCCGAAAAAACAAGGGAAGATATAACCGGCCAAAAAAGTGTTAACTACGGTGCGGGTATCGATAATGAAGGGCTTACCCAATATTTCAAACACTTATACAACAAGGTTGATATTTATACCAACAACGTATTTTTGATAACAAGCCAGTTTCTTAGCCCGATATCTGACAACTCGCCGAACTATTACAAATACTTTATTGCCGATACCATTGTTGACGCACATAACAACAAACTGGTTAAGCTTGACTTTACCCCCCGCAATACAACCGACGTACTTTTTGAGGGTAGTATCTACATCACGCTTGATGGTAACTACGCTGTACAAAAGTGCGACCTGACCATTAATAAACATATCAACATCAACTTTATCAGGTCGATGACTGTTAACCTGGAGTTTCAGCAAAACCCCGATGGCCGATATCATCTGAGCAAAAGTACTACCATTGCAGATTTTGGCGCTTCCAAAAAAGATGCAAAGAGTGGTTTATTTGGTATCCGGGCCATAACCTACAGCAATTACGTGGTTAACAAACCCCGGCCGGATACAACTTACCAGGGATCGCCATATGCTGAATTAAGCGATGAAGTGAAACATCGCCCCGAATCCTTCTGGCAGGAAAACAGGCCGGATACTTTAACGCTTGCCGAATCAAAGGTTTATAAAAACATCGACAGCTTGCGTAATATGCCTTCGTTTAAACGTACGGTTGATATAGCAACGCTCCTGCTTGCAGGCTATAAAGGCTTTGGTAAATTTGAGTTAGGTCCTGCCAACACATTTTACAGCTTTAACCCGGTTGAAGGTTTCCGTTTACGTGTAGGCGGCCGTACAACACCCGAATTAAGCAAACGTTATTATTTTGAAACTTATGCAGCTTATGGTTTTAAAGACGAGCGCTGGAAGTACTTTTTAAGTGCAACCTACTCCATTAATAATAAATCTATCTATCGTTTCCCTCAAAACTATATTAGGGCAAGTTTTCAGCGTGATACCAAAATCCCTGGCGCAAGCCTGCAGTTTGTGCAGGAGGATAATTTCCTGTTATCGTTTAAGCGTGGTGTGAACGATAAGTTCCTTTATAACGATTTTTACAGGTTTGATTATTTACACGAACTGGAAAGCCATCTTTCGTTTGCCGCGGGCTTCAAAAAATGGACCCAAGAGCCGGCGGGATCATTATATTTTGATAATATTGTTAATGATCTGCCAAATTCTATCCATCATTTAACCACCACCGAGCTTACCGGAAGTATCCGCTGGGCACCTCATGAGCAGTTTTACCAGGGCAAGATCTATCGCATCCCTATCCCTAACAAATACCCGGCCTTTGAACTTGATTATGCTCAAGGTATTAAAGGCTTATTTGCCGGCGAATACAATTATCAAAAGCTTGACTTCCGTGCCGATAAACGTTTCTATTTTTCGCAGTTAGGTTATGCGGATATTAATGTTTCGGCAGGTAAAATCTTTGGTTCGGTGCCGTACCCTTTATTAACCATACACAGGGCTAACCAAACTTACGCGTATGACCTCGACTCATACAACTTAATGAATTTTTTGGAGTTTGTGAGTGATAAATATGCCAGCTTCAGGATAGATCAGCACTTCAGCGGTTTCTTCTTTAATAAAATACCTTTGCTAAAGAAATTGAAATGGCGCGAAACCGCATCGTTAAAAGTACTATACGGCGGCCTGTCTGATCAAAACAATCCTTCGATACATCCGTCATTATATCAATTACCCGTTGGCACTGATGGCGTGCCGATTACTTATACATTGGGCAAAACGCCTTATGTTGAGGGTAGTGTTGGTATTGAAAATATATTTAAATTTATACGCATAGATTTTGTGAGGCGCTTTAACTACCTTGACCAGCCAAACGTTGCCCAATGGGGCCTGCGCACAAGGGTTAAATTCGACTTTTAATCATTGCACCTAAATAAGCAGAGAGAAAAATGGAACAGCAAACAACAACACTTAGGAGATCATTCAGAACCAACCTACAGTTAGGGATATATAAGGTTATTGATCCGTTTGTGAAGATCCTTATAAAAATAGGCTTAACCCCCAATGCAGTTACTACCATAGGTTTTGTACTTAATGTAGGCGTTGCAGGGATATTTATTTTAGGTGCCGAAGAAGGTAACCGCGGCGACCTGAGCTATGTTGGCTGGGCCGGCGGCCTCATCCTTTTTGCAGGCTTATTTGATATGCTTGACGGTCAGGTAGCCCGCTTAGGCAATATGAAATCAACCTTTGGTGCTTTGTATGATTCCGTACTTGACCGCTACAGCGAATTGATCATGTTCCTGGGCATTTGCTATTACCTGGTAGCACATCACTATTTCCTGAGCTCGATAGCCGCCTTTATAGCACTGATTGGCTCAATGATGGTTAGTTATGTACGTGCACGTGCCGAAGGTTTGGGTGTTGAAATTAAAGGCGGTTTAATGCAAAGGCCCGAGCGTGTAGTAACTATCGGCTTATGCGCAGCTTTATCGGGCATAGTAGCTCAATACATCGGCGGTAACTATAAATTATTTGTTCCCGGCATCAAATTTCATGTATTTGAAACCATATCGATATTTACTATCCCATTGGTAATACTTGCCGTTTTAACCAATATTACGGCTTTTAACAGGCTAAGAGAAGCTAAAAAAGCTTTAATTAAACTGGAAGAGGAAGAAGGTAAGTAAGGCTGTAGTTCTAAGTCAAAAGTCTTAAACGAGGACGTTGAATTACTTCTCCTAAGACTGCGAACTTTAGGCTTAAGACTTAGCAACAAATATCATATCTTCGTAACAATAAAATAAAGGCATTTACGCTTAGCAATATCTTTGCTAAAATTGCCTTTTGCTGGTTTAAGGCCAGCCATTCTGAATAATTTTAACACCATAAACAGGCAGAGAGATCGTAAAACATTTTAAACCCTGATTATAACAATGAAAAAGAAATATATATCCAACTCGCAGGAATCGGTGCGAATGTTTAAGAGCGACTTTTTAGAAGGCTTATCAAAGGTACACTATACCGTACCTCTATATATTTTTGTACCTGTTATTGGATATTGCAGCTATAAATTCTTTGACCTGGGATTGGATGTATTAACATATCTTGGCCTGTTTATTTTCGGCCTCTTCATCTGGACCATCACCGAATACATCATGCACCGTTTTGTTTTCCACTATCAGCCAAGCGAAAAACTGGAATGGGCACAACGTCTGCATTTTATCATGCATGGCGTGCATCATGATTATCCGAGCGATGCCAAACGTTTGGTATTGCCCCCGTCATTAAGCATTCCGCTGGCTACAGGCTTTTTCTTTTTGTTTAAATGGTTATTGCCTGTAAACTACATCTGGGGCTTTTTTCCGGGCTTTATTTTGGGCTACCTGTTTTATGACATATCGCACTATGCCATGCACCATTTTAATTTTAAAAGCGGCTTGTTCAAAAAAATAAAACAACACCATATGCTGCACCACTACCAGGATCCTGAAAAAGGCTATGGTGTGAGTTCACCTTTCTGGGATAAAATTTTCCGTTCAGATTTCTTAAAAAAACAGCAATGACCAATGCCAATACAGGCGTAACAGTAAATATCCGGTCGATAATTATTGTTTCACTGCTTTCCATTGCTTACCTGGCGTTTTCAACTTTCCTTATTGGTTATAAACCAGATGAGCTTACGCTGGTAGTTATTTTCAATGTGTTATTCTATGCATCGGCAATAACCCGCAAGTTTATATTAGGCTTCACTATTTTCATAGTGTACTGGATTGTTTTTGATTACATGAAGGCCTTCCCCAATTATAATTACAACCCCGTACATATTGCCGAGCTCTATAATGCAGAGAAACACCTGTTCGGCATTCATTTTAACGGCAAACTGCTTACACCCAATGAATACTGGCTGGCCAACAGCAACACTTTTATTGATGTGTTATCGGGCTTATTCTATTTATGCTGGATCCCTGTGCCGCTGGGTTTTGCTGCTTACCTGTTCTTCAAAAACAAAAAACAGTTCCTCAATTTTTCGTTAACGTTTGTTTTGGTGAATATCCTGGGCTTTATAGTTTACTACGCATACCCTGCCGCACCACCCTGGTTTGTTCAATATCACGGGTTTCATTTTATTCCGTTAACCATGGGCAATACCGCCGGGCTGGCCAGGTTTGACGCCTATTTTCATGCCGGGGTTTTTAAAGGGATTTATACAAAAGGATCAAACGTGTTTGCTGCCATGCCGTCGCTGCATTCGTCATACCCGGTTATAGTGCTTTACTACGGCTTAAAAAACAAGCTGGGACTTGCTAATATCTTTTTTGCGGTGGTAACCGTTGGTATCTGGTTTACGGCGGTATATGCAAGCCACCATTACGTGCTTGACGTGTTAGCCGGCATTACTTGCGCGGCATTAGGTATTACCTTATACAATGTACTATTAAAAAAATTCGCGGGTTTGCAGTCTGCTTTAAATAAATACCAAAGGGTAATCTCGTAGTGTAACATCTTGCTTACACAATTAGCGGATTGTTAGCGTTTACTACAAATTATCATTATATTAAATATAAGCAAAAAATACTAAAACTTTATCAATATTCCCCGAAATACATTATCAATTTTTAACGTTCCACCAACCTCCCCTTAACACCGCGGACGCATTTTTGCCTTAACTAAAAATGTTAAAATGTTAAGGATAAACAAAGTTTTTTTTAAAAAGTTGTGCCTTTTGGGCATATTCAATTTATTTTTAATAACGGTTGGTATGGCACAAACCAATTTGGCCGGTATTTCAGGGAAGGTTTCCGGCCCGAATGGTGAAGCTTTGCCAAATGCTACCATTACCGTTAAAAATGAGTCGACCGGGTTTGTAATCAAAGCTACAACCAATTCTAAAGGAACATTTCTGTTAAAGGAGCTTCCGCTGGGTGCACCTTATAGCATAACAGCAGAAATTATGGGCATGACTGCGCAAAGACAAACCGGTTATGCTTTAAATCAGAGCGACTTGCTACAGGTTACGTTTGTAATGACAGAAAAGATCCAGGAACTCAATGTTGTTGAAGTAAGAACTACCACAACCCGTAACAGGATCGAAAACATTGGCTCATCCACCGCTGTTACAGCTAAAGATATAGCCAAGTTACCGGTAAACGGTCGTAATTTCACATCCCTGGCCGATTTATCTCCATTGAGCGCGGGAAGCAGCTTAAGCGGGCAGCTGGGGTCAGCTACAAATTATACCATTGATGGCATGGCGGCACGCAGTACTATAGCCGGTGGCCAACCAACCGGTGCTTACTCTATTTCGCTTGAGGCTGTAAGGGAATTTCAGGTAGTTACCAATCAATATGATGTTACTTATGGCAACGCCGGCGGCGGTACAATAAGTACGGTAACCAAATCAGGAACTAACGTATTATCAGGGAGCGCTTTCACTTATGCACGTGCAAATTGGCTATCCAGTCCATTTGGATTAAATGGATTAAAACGTAACCAGTCGTTTTCTACTTATCAATATGGTTTTTCATTAGGAGGTCCTATTGTTAAAGATAAAGCGCAATTCTTTATTGCCTGGGATCATCAGGCAGATTCAAGGCCACTTTATATTGCCAATATCCAATCTGCAGATGACGAAAAACGAAACAATGTAACCCAGGCCACATTAGATAACTTTTTGAGTATAGCAAGGGCTAAATATGGAGTTGCCAATACCCCACAGTTTGGTCAGTTTGATAAATTTAAAAATACTCACGCCGCTTTTGCACGTATCGACTGGCAAATTAATTCCAAAAATTTGTTCACTATCAGAGATAATTTCATCTACGACCTGGATAACCAATCCGACGGTGATAATACTGCCATAAACATCTACGAGGTTTACAGCACGCGCAAAAGTTTAAATAACAGTGTAATGGCCTCATTGCGTAGTATATTCAGTCCTAATTTAACCAACGAACTGAAAGTGCAGCACTACTGGGAATACAATAAGATGTTTGCAAACAGCCAGTTACCTGCCGATAATATTCCCCGCGCTATTGTGCAGAATATTTCTTCGCTTGCAGCGGATGGTTCTACCTATTCTACCGCTATACAGTTGGGAGGGCAACGTTACGGCGGCGACTATTTTAACAATAATGTAGCACAGCTAACCGACAACTTGTACTGGACCAAAGGCAAATATAACTTTACATTTGGTGGAGGGTTAACTTTTACCAATCAAAATTCTATTTACGGCAGCGAAACAAATGGACGTTTTTACTTTACAGGCTTAACTAATTTCAATAACCTTACACCCTATCGCTTTGCAAGGGATATTTATACCTCATCAAACCGGAACATTAAATTTAACATACTTGCACCTAATGCTTACGCACAGGTACAAACTATGTTGTTTCCGGGTTTTGAAGTAACCGCCGGGGTACGTATTGATTATACCGATTACCTTGACCAGGCAAATTTCAATCCTACGGTTTATAAAACTTTAGGCTTAAATACATCTAACAAACTGGCTACGCTACAAATTCAACCGCGTTTGCAAACCACCTGGGATGTAGGGCAAAATGGTAAAGACATTGTCAGGTTAGGTGGTGGCATTTTAGGTTCGGCATTGAACCCTTATTCTATGATAAACAATATGCTGTTTGATGGCTCACACATTTTAAGTGTTGATCTTAACGGCAGCCAAGTGCCTACCCCTAACTTTCCGGCTTACCGCAAGGACCCTGCAACAGCACCAGGACAGGATTTACTTAATAACCCCGCCATACCCAAGCTTGCTACTATTAATATGAATGGCAAGGATGCTAAAGTGCCAACGGTTTACAAAGCCAACTTGTCTTATTCTCACTTCTTTGCTCAAAACTTCAGGGTTACAGCATCCGGCTACTTAAGTTTAGGTCGCAACAACTATACTTATCTGGATAAAAACATGGTTGATCAGCCGTACTTCCGTATTGCTGCCGAAGATAACAGAGGTGTATATGTTCCGGCAAATACAATAAACGCGTCAAATGGTTCGGCAGACTGGACACAAGGCAGAAAAACAACTGAAGTAGGCAGGGTATTGGAATTAGAAAGCAAGGGCAGAGTTAACCAGATGGCTTTTGTTATTGATGCCGACTACAAATATTATAAACAGGGCGAAATCTCCGTTTCTTATACATGGAATCAAACTAAAGACAATACATCATACAACGGAAACGTTGCTAATACGGCTACGCTTGTACAGTACGTAAAAGATGATCCGCGTAACCTGGGCGGAATGAATTATTCTGATAACCAATTCAGGAATAAGATTGTTGCTTACGGAAGTTCGCCAACCTTTCATGGCTTTAGCGCAGGCTTGCGATTTTCGGGGATAAGCGGCACCAGGTATTCTTTATTGGTGAACGGTAACGTGAACGGCGATTTTGTGGCCAGTAACGATCTGGCTTACATTTACGATCCGAATGCAGCGTCAACACCTCAATATATAAAAGACGGGATCAATGCGATACTGAACAACCCTAAGGTAGAGCAAAGCGCCAAAAATTACATAGTTAAAAGTTTCGGAAAAATTGCTGAACGTAATGGAGGAGTAAACCCGTTTTATGGTGTATTTGATTTACGTTTGATTAAAAGGGTTACGCTATTTAAAAAACAGTATTTTGAAATATCTGTCGACTTATTTAACGTGGCCAATTTATTGAATAAAGAATGGGGCGTTAACCATAACCTGGGTGCAACTCCTATTTATACGATTAAAAGCTTCGACCCTGTTAAAAAACAATACGCATACGCGGTTAACACAAATGCGGGGGTATCCAATTTAAGCGGCAACCCTTACCAGTTTCAGATAGGCTTAAGATATGGTTTTTAATTATCAACCCTAATTAACAACAATAGCTAAAACCTTGTAAACCTTCACGGGCCCTGCTTTGAATAGCATAGGATTTTAATGGAATAAAGCTCTGCGATTGGCAACTTTTGACCTTTAAAATCCTTGCTATTTTAAATACCCAATAGTGCAAAATCTCTTTTTCTATACAACTTTATGTATTAAAGCAGGCAGTGTGGAAAACGCGCAAACATTTGTTAATTAATATTTCCAGGGCTATCCTCCTGAAAAACAGCCCATACAATTCAAAAACAAACAAAAAGCCAAGCGACTTTCACAAACACCTATGGCGGTGACTTAAACGGGCACGCTATTTGCCTAATTATAAGCAGATTATTGTATTTTGGAGTAATCCGTTATATGAAGAGACTTATTACCTTACTTTTTATCCTGACAGCCACGCTTAAATTATCCGCACACGCCAGTGAGCTGGATAGTCTTAAGCAAAAATTACAGGTTACCAGCGACTCGTTAAAAGGCCCTATCTATACCCAAATAGCTGCCCATTATTTAGGATATGATACCGTATCAACCCGCCGGATGAAATACTATTTCCAAACCGAGGCGCTTAATTACACTATGCTTGCCCTGCATAGCTATTCCACTTATAACGATACTTTAGGCTTGCGTACAAGCTTTAACGCGCTTGCAAAGGTTTACCGCTCACAGCGTAAATTCAGCCAGGCCAAATGGTTCATTTTGCAATCGAACACCATATCGAGGCAAAGGAAGGATACCCTTAATATTATCAGCTCGCTTATAGAGCTTGCAGCCATTAAAAGCGACATCAAAGACTATAAACTCAGTATGAAGGACCTGAACGACGCTTTAACCTTATCGCTTAAAACCCACGATCCAAAAAAAGAATCGATAGTGCAGGTAGGCTATGCCGAATTGTACCGGAAAATGAACGATTATGATAAAGCTGCGGTAGCGATTAAACGTCATGAATTTTTGGACGATAGTCTTAACCAGGTTACGGTCGATAGCATTGCCAAGGTAGCTGCTGCCGATTCGATCAAGATCAAAAAACAGGATTCGGCGATAGCCAAAAAAAAAGTATTTACCAAAAACTCCAGGCGCAGGCCAATGCTAAGATACGCCAGGCACATAACGTCATTGTCGTTCTCATCGGCACCACTTTTGTTCTCGTCGTTGTAGCCATCATTTACAGGCGGAAGAAAACCGGTCGCTGGCGTTCAGCTATCAGGCGGCCTAAACAATAATTTAAACCACAGGCGTTTAAAATTGTCAAAGCACTAAGATGAAAAAATTGATAGTATTATTTGCTGCATTATTCTGGTTTGCGAATGCCTACAGCCAAAGCAGCAAACAATTCAGGACCGCGTTTTTAAACAGCATTAATGCTACACGCCAGAAAGGCTGCAATTGCGGCAACAAATATTTCCCGCCGGCCCCTCCCCTTACCTGGAATAATGATTTGGAAGATGCAGCCATAGGCCACGCTAAAGACATGGCCCGCAAAAGCTATTTTAGTCACGACAGTAAAGATGGTCGCAGCATGGAAGACCGCATTGTATACGCCGGTTATAAATTTAAAGGCTTCAAAAGTTTTGCCATAGGCGAAAACATAGCACAGGGCCAGCAAAGTATTGCCGAAGTAATGGCCGGATGGTTTAAAAGCGAAGGCCACTGCCGGAACCTCATGAACCCGGACTTTAAGGAAGTTGGTGTGGCTGAATATAAAACTTACTGGGTACAGGATTTCGGTGGCAGAACCTCATTTTCGGCTCAGCAACAAAAGCTTATTAAATCAGGGAGATACAGATTAATACAGGAAAAGCCGGTGGAAGGGCATTGATTTTTGTCTGAACCGGGATTTTTAGGATTAAAGGATTGCCCGGGCTTATCTATCCGCTCGCAAATCAAATCCTATAAATGGTGAATCCCCCAAATCCGGTTCAGATTACTCTGCCGTTTTTGGTTTTGGCTCCCTTGGGCCGCGTTTGTAGATAATGAGGCCATTCAGGAAATTACGCAGGATCTGGTCTCCACAGGGTTTAAAGTTGGGATGGTCATCAGCACGGAATATGGCGCCTATTTCGGCTTTGGTGATCCTGAAATTAACCAATGCCAAAACCTTGATAATATCATCATCAGTAAATTTCATAGCCACCCGCAGCTTTTTCATGATATCGTTATTGCTCATTATATCTTTCTTTTTAACAAAATTACCTCGAAATTTCCATCTTCACCTTTTTACCTTTAATTTTTTCGGCTTTTACCTGCCTTACCACCTCCTCAATCTTATCCCGTTTTATAGCTGCATATGATGAGTAATCAAGCACTTCTATCAGGCCTAGATCGTCTTTGGCCAGTCCGCCTTTTTTAAGTAGCAGGCCTACTATATCCACCTTGTTTACCTTATCCTTTTTTCCGGCGGCTATATATAAAGTAACCCAGGGGGAAGCCGGTGGAAAGATCAGCTTTTCGGGTAGTTCTTCAATCTCAGGCAGTTGTTTTAAGTATGGCAACTTTTCATCGGGTGTTAGCATCAGGTATGATGTGCCTTTAGCGTTCATACGTGCCGTGCGACCGTTACGATGTAAAAAAGCCTCCTCATTGTGCGGCAGCTGGTAATGTACCACATATTCTATCTCCGGGATATCCAGCCCACGTGAGGCCAGATCGGTGGTGATCAATAAACGGTGACTTCCGTTCCTGAATTTTAACAGGGCACGCTCACGGTCATCCTGTTCCATACCGCCGTGAAAAACATCATGCTCCAACCCCTTGTACCAAAGCAACTCGCTGATCCTGTCAACCGCTTCACGGTGATTACAAAACACAAGGGTTGCTTTATTACCAATTTTACAGATCAGGGCAAACAGCGCATCCAGCTTATCGGCAGCTTCAGCTATCACCGCTTTCTGTTTAATATCCGGCGCCGAAGTAACATTACTTAAAAAGTTCACTTCACCAGGTTTAACGATACCTGTAAAACCCGGGATTTCGTCCATTTTTGTGGCCGAGGTCAGGATCCGCTTTTTAACGGCGGGTAATTGCCTGATGATGTAAGCCATATCTTCCTGAAAACCAAATTCAAGCGCTTTATCAAACTCGTCAAGGATAAGTGTATGTACAGTATCTGTGCTGAAATTCTCTTCACGCAGGTGAAAGGCGATCCGCCCCGGCGTGCCAACCAAAACTGCAGGCGGATGCGACAGGTTATTACGTTCGATTTTTACGGCATGGCCGCCATAACAGCAATTGATCTTGAAGCCCGTACCCATCGATTTCCAAACCTGTTCAATTTGCAAAGCAAGCTCACGCGATGGCACCAGGATCATTATCTGTACAGTAGCAATGCCCGCATCAATCAGGTTAAGTAAAGGCAATAAAAAACCAAGTGTTTTACCCGAACCGGTAGGCGATAAAAGAATTACATCACCTTTTTTTGCGGCGCTAAGAGCGGCAAGCTGCATGGGGTTAAGGGCAGTTATGCCAAGGTTACTCAGTGCCTGATCGATCATGATTTACTTTGTTGAGGCGCAAAGATACTGTAAAAATCCGGAGGGCTATTTATTTGCGCGGATTAAGCGCCGCCAGCAGGTTTAAGCACCCATGCTTACAAAAAAACCGGAGGATGAACACTTCCGGTTTTTTAATATTCAAGAACTTATCACCAATGCATTTTGCGGGAGCGGCTCAAAAAAACTATCCGGCAACTTCAGTTTTGAAGTTATGTTTGATAAACCTCGCAATCTTTTTGGCATCACGATGGCTCAAATTGCCCATACAGGTATATTCCCATTCGTGCATATGATCATCAAAAACAATATCGCCTAAATCTGCTTCTCCCTCACTTAAACTAAATACACCGGTTGCATAAGCATGCGTACCGGGTATAAGCTGGTGTACTGCTTTAATACTGATCCGGCGTATACCGTCCTCGGTATCCAGATCAAAAACCACCGACTTTTTCATGTATTTAACTACAATATTAACCCGATTTTGTTTACCTGATTTTCTTAGAAGCTGTTTAAAAACGAATAAAATAAATGTTTTTTGTAGAGACGTATCACATACGTCTCCCGTAGGACAAGCCGCGTTCAAGAGACGAGCATGCATAAATTGCATAGGGGAGACGCATGTGATGCGTCTCTACATTTGGCAATTATCGTTTTTAAATAGCTTCTTAAAGGTTAACGCAATTACCAGCCCATGATTTTCATTACCCTATCAAATTCGGGTTGAAGCGCGGCTTCTATTGTTATCTCTTCGCCGGTTATGGGGTGTGTAAAACTCAACTGCGATGCATGAAGCAACATCGTGGTCATTTCCCATTGTTCCCAAAATAGCTTGTTTTGTTTGTTACAACCGTGGGTACGGTCGCCGATAATGGGATGAAAAATATGGCTCATGTGCTTGCGAAGCTGATGCATGCGGCCTGTTGTGGGTACGGCCTCAACCAATGAGTATCTTGAAGTAGCATGTTTGCCAAAAGCGATATTGAGCTCAGCCCTTTTTAGGGTTGTGTAGGTTGTGAACGCGTCCTGCAGGGGGCCGTTTTCCTTCCGCAATGGATAATCTATATCTTCCATGTCCGGCGTATGGCCGCGCACAACTGCCAGATATTTTTTACCTACCCGGTTTTCCATAAAAGCCTTTTGCATAGCTATTTCAACTTCTTTTTTAAATGCAAAAAGCAGGATCCCACCGGTTTTACGATCTATACGATGAACAGGGTTAACTTTCATGCCGATTTGATCGCGGAGCAATTGCAGGGCAAATTCTGAAGCGTCGGCTGCGATTGATGAACGGTGTACCAGCAACCCGTGCGGCTTGTTGATGGCTATCAGGTACTCGTCGCGGTATATGATCTCTAACATTGGCATAATTAAAAGGCCGCTTCGGATAAATTAAAAAAATCTGATTTTTAAGTAAAAGCCACTCAATCACTGAGTCACCCCAAATCCAGGCTCAGACATCAACGTAATCACAAATAAATCAACGGCCGGCTTTGCTCCAGGCCTGCTGCTCAACAGGCGTTAAAAAGGTCCAGGCCATAATACGGCTTACTTTTTGCCCTTGCGACATGTTGATAGTTTGCACATCTTTAACACCTTCTTTTTGCAGGGCATTGTATAAAACACGAAGGTTCTCTTTTTTAGATACCAGCGTTGTGAACCATAAAACCTGTTTCTCAAACGGTTTACTTTGTGCAGCCATCAGCTTCAGGAAGGCGGCTTCGCCGCCGGGGTACCAGAGCTCGGTGTTTTGGCCTCCGAAGTTAAGTATAGGCTGTTTATCCTTTCTTAAACCCAGGTTATCCCATTTACGGGCCGAACCGGCAGCAGCCTCTTTGGCCGAAGCGTGGAACGGAGGGTTACAAAGGGTAAGGTCAAATAACTCACCGGGTTTAATGATCCCCTTAAAAATATCGGCCTTTTTGCTTTGCTGCCTTAGCTCAACTGCAACCTTTAGGTGGCTGTTTTGCTCAACAATACGTTGTGCCGATGCCATAGCCTCCAGGTCAAGTTCGGATCCAACAAAATTCCAGCCATATTCTTTAAAGCCCACTATGGGATAAACAAGGTTAGCCCCCGTTCCTATATCAAGCACGTGTACTTTCCGGCCTTTGCGTACAACACCTTCATTAACAGAAGCAAGCAGATCGGCAGCATAATGAATGTAATCGGCACGACCCGGTATCGGCGGGCATAAAAACCCTTCAGGAATATCCCAATGATTTATACCATAGTGATGCTGCAGCAATGCCTTGTTAAGCATTTTTACCGCTTCGGGATTGGCAAAATTGATAGTTAAATTATCATACTCATTGGTACGCACAAATTGCCTTAAAGCGGGTGTGGCTTTTATCAATGCTTTAAAATCATACCCTTCGCGGTGTTTATTACGCGGGTGCATATTGGTTTTAGCCTCGGGCTGATTGGATTCTTGTGCTGACAATGGCATAGTATTTTTAGTTTATGATTAACCCACAATGCCATTCAGATAGGCAGGCGAATAATTGATAGATTTTAACGTTTTATGATCAGATGTACGGTACACCAAATACAAACCATCTATCTCTTTATAATATGCTTCTGTATTAGCAGTAGCTTTATAGTGTTCGATGGTTTTTTCGGCTTCTTCTATTGTTTTACAGGCTTTGCTCATGTTTGAGCGGTGTACCTCGTCAAACAATTCTTTAAACTTTGAGCCCAAACCAAATTCAAGTATCGCTCCCGATAATACGTATTGCAGATCGCAAAGGGCATCGGCCACTTCAACCATGTTATTATCATTAACGGCCTGTTGCAACTCTTTTAATTCTTCGGCAATCAGTTCGATACGCAGATCGCAGCGTGCTTTTGACGGTATTGCAGGTTTTTCAATTATAGGGTGTTTAAAAGTGGCATGAAATTCGGCTACCTGGGTTAATGCACTTAAATCTTTAATCATGTTGTTTTAGGACGATAAATAAACGGCTAAGTTAAGAATTAACCCGAAGGCTTTCAAAAAATTAGTATAGGCCGTATTAGGCCAAGCGTTATAAAACAAAAAATAAATAAAGTAACAACATTTAATAGCACTGATTATCAATTAATAAAAAGTTAACATAGATAGCAACTGTTAACATAAACATAATATTAAAACCACATTATATTAACCTAACTTTGCGCCGCGCAGAAAAAACTGTGCTTCACCCGATCTCTAATCCATTCACATGAAAAACATAAAAGATAAAGCCGCTACTAAACAAGCCCGTAAAGCTCTTAAGAAACAATTAAAAGAAAAATTAGTTATCCAGATTGAAACCCTGGTAAGTGAATTTGGCCCTGATGCCAGTAAAGCTAAAAAAGCTATCGACAAAGCTGCAAAAAACCTGGCAAAAATATTAGCGGCTAAATTAAGTCCAGAAGTACATGCTGCTCCGCTGAACACAAAGTAAAAAAAGAGAAGAAAACAACTGAAGCAGCATCGATTACTCCCGCAAAAGCACCGAGCAAAACAACAAAAGATACCGAGCCTGAAAAAGCCGTTTAATTAAAAAATTAAACGACAAAAAGGCGTTCAATCATTTTTTTTAAATCCCAAAAAGCCAATTGTTAAGGATTAAAGCCTTTAAACAATTGGCTTTTCTTATTACTTCAAAAATTCGGCATAAAAAATAACAAAAGGCTAATATTTTTTATACAAATTACCTAAAACACCAAATCATGAATGAAAACATTCCAATAAAATTGATTTTATATTAATAATTATTCAATAATTATTAACTTACGTTAAAATTAACATTATTTCAATAGCCACAACCTCCGTTTTATGAAGAAAATTTTACTATTCACTCTCCTTTTGCTAACTATAACTCCCCTATTGGCATTAGCACAAAAGAAAGCTATAGCCGGAATCGTTACCGATGCGGCAAGCAATGCACCAATGCCCGGGGTGTCGGTACATATAAAAGGTAGCAACTTAGGTACAAGCACCAACGCAAAAGGGATATACACTATTTCGGCGGCAGCAACTGATGAACTGATTATAAGTTATACGGGCTACAAAACCATAACAGTTGCCATTAACGGGCGCTCTAAAATTGATATCACTTTGGTTGGTGATATAGCCCAATTAAATGAAGTAGTGTTAATAGGTACACGCTCTGCCGGGCGGGTAAAACTTGAAACGGCGGTTCCTGTTGATATTGTTAATGTGGGTAAGGCAGCATCGGTAACCGGTCGTATGGATATTACCGACATCCTTAACTACTCGGCCCCCTCATTCAACTATAATAAACAATCAGGCTCAGATGGCGCCGATCACGTTGAACTGGGTACCTTACGCGGCTTAGGCCCCGATCAAACCCTGGTTTTAGTAAATGGCAAACGCCGCCACTCCACTGCTTTCGTTTCTGTGTTTGGCACCCGTGGCCGCGGTAACTCGGGTGTCGATCTGAGTTCTATCCCAACGGCATCTATCGACAGGATCGAGATCCTTCGCGACGGCGCTTCGGCCCAGTATGGCTCTGATGCTATTGCGGGTGTTATCAACCTTGTTTTAAAGAAAACCACTGGTGTGTTTAATGCCAACGTTGGTTATTCTGGTTACTATGATCCTGCCTTTAACAGTGGTAAAAGTGTGGTGGCCTCACAATATCCTCACGGCGGCGCTATTGATGGCAATGGTATCACTATTGATGCCAACTATGGTTTAGCACTCGGCAAAAACGGCGGTTTCATCAACTTTACGGGCGACTATGCCAAAAACGGCAAAACCTTTCGCCAAACGCATGATACCACAACCTCAAACCCTAAAGCACTGCCCATAAACCCTTACAGGCGTGCCAATGGCGATGGATCAGCCGAAAGCGGTACTTTCTTTTTCAACCACGAATCGCCGCTTGCAGGCACCCGTACAACTTTGTACAGTTTTGGCGGTTATAGCTATAAGGCATCTGACGATTATGCTTTTACCCGTAATTTCTCCGGTCGCCCCGAACGTTTCCCCACCGACAACAGCGGCAATATGATCCCGGTGAGCGGTATCATTTTTAACACCCCAGACGGCGAATCATATTACAATCCCATTATCCGTACACATAATACAGACCTTGCCATTGCCGTAGGAGCAAAAGGCACCTTAGGGAATGCATGGGACTGGGACCTGAGCAATAACATCGGCAATAATAAATTCCACTTTTTTGGCTATAAAACATTTAATGCCTCTTTAGGGGCCGATAAAACCAATTTTGACGATGGCGGATCGGAGTTTTTACAAAACACCAGTAACCTGAACATCAACAAACATTTTGGCAATATAATGCAGGGCCTTAACCTTGGTTTTGGCGGCGAATACCGTTACGAGCGCTATAAGATCTTTTCGGGCGAAGAAGGATCGTACAAAAATTACGACCCCACCGGCGTAAAGGCGGCAGGCTCACAGGGATTTCCAGGTTACCAACCCGGCGATGTTGTAAATGCGCACCGTTCGGTAGAAGGTGTATATGTTGATCTTGAAGGCGATATCACCAAACAATGGCTGGTTGATTTTGCCAACCGATATGAGCATTACAGCGATTTTGGCTCAAACTTTAATACCAAACTGGCCACGCGTTACAAAATCACCGATAACTTTAACATCCGCGGTTCATTGGGTACAGGTTTCCGTGCGCCGTCATTACAACAGATCAATTACAGTTCAACCTTTACCAATGTACAGGGAACAGTGATATCTGAAGTTAAAATAGCGCCAAACTACAGCCCTATCACCAAAGCAGCAGGCATCCCTAACCTTAAACAGGAAAAATCAAAAAATGCCGGTTTGGGCTTTACCTTTAAGCCACTGCCTGAGTTAAGCTTTACTGTTGATGGATACTATATTAAAGTTACCGACCGCGTTGTGCTTTCTGGCCAGTTCAGTGCTGATGACGAAACCCTCGACCCTACATTTACCAATGCCCTGAAAAACCTGCACGTAAGCTCTGCCCAGTTTTTTGCCAATGCTGTAAACACTACCAATAAAGGGTTGGACGTAGTTATTGACTACAACAAAACCATTGGCGCCAACAGGTTCAGGGTACTTTTTACAGGCAATTTCCAAACCATGAAAATTGACAAGGTAA
>JGI24737J22298_10000108_pt1 | contig 25113 bp, 24 predicted proteins | sample KBSCornC3_FD_22298 | JGI IMG/M metagenome (IMG submission 22298) | reverse complement strand
ATAGATGTCGTTGTGGTAGAGAATCCCATCAGCAGATCAACGACGGCAATTATTGAAAAAATCAAAAAAGCCTCACTGTTGTGAGGCACTTTTGTTGGTAGCGGCGACAAGACTTGAACTTGTGACCCCAGGCTTATGAGTCCTGTGCTCTAACCAGCTGAGCTACGCCGCCATAGTCATTGGTTGCCAGATCTGGCAACCCTAACAGGTACCAAATATACCACGTTTTGTCTCTGTTGACTAGAGGTTTGGTTTAGTTTGGCGACTTTGTGTAGTCTTGGTACCATGCCGCAAAATCGTGCCACGAAGTACGGCGATGATCGGCGCCGTTACCGCCTTTTTCGTGGTGCTCCGCATTGCTCGTTTTGCCACCGTCGAAAGAAGTTATGCTGCTGTGCGGATACGGTGATGTGCCTTTGGCTTCGCGTAGCAGTTCGCCCTCGATATCGTACGCGAACGCTTGCTGAACGTTGTCATCCTGGTACACGACGGTTTGGCGCAAAATAATGCGGCGATCGGTAAGATCTTTGGTGAGCCGCAACCAATCGTCTATGGTAAACCAGACGTTGATGGGCTGCATATATGGCCCGGGAAATCCGCCAAGCCCGGGGATGATCCAAATATCGTCACATACGACCACCGCCTGCTTAAAATGAGCAAACGCTTTATTGGCTTTATCGCGCGCGATGAGCTCACCGTCCAAGCTTTGCAGCTCATCCGCATCATATGAGCGCTGCGTGACTTGAATACCGAACATATTGCAAATAGTCTGGGCGAGGCTCACCTTAACCTTATTACCGGTGACAAACAAAACTTCTTTCATGCTGCTACAATTACACCATGAATCCTACGCTAGAGCCAGGAAAATATGTCGTTGCCGTATCCGGTGGTGTCGATTCGATGGTGCTACTGGATGTTTTGCGCCGATTACCGGGCGTAGAGCTAGTGGTTGCTCACTATGAACATGGTATCCGCGAAGACTCGGATGAAGACCGCAAATTAGTAGAGCATGTAGCCGAACAATATGGCCTCACGTATACGTATGAGCACGGTCATTTAGGCGCCGGCGCTAGCGAAGCTACGGCCCGCGCCGCCCGTTATGCGTTCTTACGAACCGTCAAAAAACAGACGGGCGCGAAAGCCATTTTGACCGCTCACCACCAGGATGATGTCATCGAAACGGCCATTATCAATATTTTGCGCGGTACAGGACGTAAAGGCTTGAGCTCCCTGAAGGACACCGGCGAGCTCGTGCGGCCCTTTTTGCACATTGCCAAAGCCGACATCCTAAAATACGCCCATAAGCACCACGTCGCATGGCATGAGGACAGCACAAACACCAGCGACCTATACCTGCGTAACTACATCCGACAACGCGTTTTGCCCCGATTGGGCGAGGCGGGAAAGCAGGCTTTTTTGAGTTACATCAGTAAGGCGAGTGACGTTAACCCTATAATTGATAGCTTGCTGCTTCACGATATAACGACACATACGGACAAAAACGGAATGGTTCGCCACTGGTTTATTATGCAACCCCACGCTGTGTGCAAAGAGGTTACGGCCGCGTGGTTGCGCCATGCCGGTGTCCATGAATTTGACGCAAAAGCTATCGAGCGTCTTGTAATTGCAATAAAGGTTGACGTTCCGGGCAAAGTACGCGACGTTAATGCTGGGTATTTCCTGAAGGTAGGCAAAACACATGTGCAGTTGCTCCAGAGAAGTACCTCGTAAAAACAGAGGAAGCGTGTATAATTGCAACATATGGATAACAATAAGAAAAGTTTTCGTTCTCCAAACAGGGGAGGGAACGGACGGCGCGGCTTCAAAGGCGTTGGTTTTATAGCCCTACTGATATTATTCGGATTGATCATTTTCGCTGCATATGGACAAGGTCCGTCGCTCGAAAATATTCCGCTAACACGAGTTGTCCAAGAGGCCAACAACGGCCAATACTCCAAGATGGAAGTAAGCGGCAACGAATTGTCTATCACTAAAAAAGGCGACGACAAGGCTACGCTCAAGTCTTACAAAGACCCTAACAGCAGCCTTAAAGACGAAGGTGTAAACCTTTCTAAAGTACAGGTTTCCTACAAGCCTAGCTCGTCTACCGGTTCGGTACTGGCCAATGTGGGTATGTCTTTGCTGCCAGTGCTTATTATCAGCCTCGTATTGTTCTTTATGCTTCGCAGCGCCCAGGGTCAGGGTAACCAGGCTATGAGTTTTGGTAAGAGCCGCGCCCGCTTATATGGCAACGAAAAAGACAAGGTAATGTTTAAGAGTATCGCCGGTTCACAAGAAGCCAAGCAAGACCTCGAAGAAGTCGTCGAGTTCTTAAAATACCCTAAAAAGTTTCAGCATTTAGGTGCACGTATTCCTAAGGGTGTACTTCTTGTAGGCCCTCCGGGTACCGGTAAGACGATGCTTGCCCGGGCCGTCGCTGGCGAAGCCAATGTGCCTTTCTTTAGCATCTCCGGTTCGGAGTTCGTCGAAATGTTCGTGGGGGTTGGTGCAAGCCGCGTCCGTGACCTTTTTGCCAAGGCTAAAAAGAATGCCCCATGTATTATTTTTGTTGACGAGATTGACGCCGTCGGCCGACGCCGTGGTTCTGGTATGGGAGGCGGCCACGACGAACGGGAACAAACGCTTAACCAGATCCTGGTTGAGATGGACGGTTTTGAGCAAGGTCAGAATGTTATCGTACTTGCTGCTACAAACCGCGCAGATGTCTTGGACCCAGCGCTGCTTCGTCCCGGTCGCTTTGACCGACGCGTAAATATCGGTCTTCCAGAACGCAAAGACCGTGAAGCTATTCTTAAAGTCCACTTCGAGAAGAAGCCGGTTGCCAAGAGCGTAGATATTGATGCATTGGCCGCCAAGACTGCCGGTTCTTCCGGTGCAGACCTGGCTAATATCGCTAATGAATCGGCTATTATCGCCGCACGTCTTAACCATAAAGACATTACTAACGATGATGTAACCGCAGCCTTTGAACGTGTCGCAATCGGCCCTGAGCGCAAGAGCAAGGTCATGAACGACAAAGAGAAGGAACTGACGGCATATCACGAAGCCGGTCACGCTGTTGTCGGCCACATCCTTCCTGATAGTGATCCTATCCACAAAGTCACCATTATTCCACGTGGTGGAACCGGCGGTGTCACGTGGTCTATTCCACCCGAAGACAAGAGCTACCACAGTATTGTCGAATTCAAGGATGTACTTGCGCGTATGCTGGGTGGACGTATCGCCGAAGAAGTCATCTACGGCAGTGACCGTGTCACTACCGGAGCTGGTTCCGATTTGCCGGCTGCAGCCGAGTTGGCCCGCGACATGGTGATAAACCAAGGTATGGGTACAAAACTGCGCAACCAGGTATTCAAAGTCGATGACGGTATGATGCTTGACCGCATTATGCACGAACGGCAGTACTCAGAAGAAACCGCCAAGATTATTGACGACGAAGTTGAGGCGCTTATAAGTGAAGCGGCTAACCGCGCGCGTATCGTCATTAAGGCTAATCTCAAGAAGCTCGAAGACCTTAAAAATGCGCTTCTCGAAAAAGAAACCGTCGACGCCGAGCAGGTTAAACACATCCTCGAAGGCACTGTAATGCCTAAAGCTGCAGCGTTGTATTAAAAAACTGATCCAATCCTGGCATAAGAGGTAATCTAGTTATATACTAGAGCCAAGTGTTCAGTTTTTATATGACGTTTTATGCAGAGTAAGCCATCCAGCAAAATAAAAAAGAAGGCCCGGCTGTCCTTAGGAAATGTAGCGTTACTACTTATCCTAACCACCTTCGCAGGACAGCTTTTGGGCTTTTTGCGTACCAAATTGGTTAACGCCAACTTCCATGCTTTGGGTCCTCAGAGTACTGACGCCTACTTCGCTGCTTTTAACATCCCTGACTTTTTCTTCTATACCTTAGCTGCGGGTGCGCTTGGCGTTGCCTTTATGCCTATTTTGTCCGACCATTTACATCGTGGTGACAAGCGCGGTATGTGGGAACTCTGTTCAAGCCTGCTTAACTTGTTAAGTATTGTTATGCTTGGTGTAGCGATTATTATTTTTATCTTTGCCGAACCACTTATCAATAACATCGTCGCGCCAGATCTTACGCCCGAACAGCTACACAATGCGGCTACTATAATGCGGCTCCTGGCCTTAAACCCGTTTTTCTTTACACTTTCTGGCGTACTAACAAGCGCGCAGCAAACATTAGGCCGTTTCTTTTTCTTTGCGATAGCGCCGCTGTTTTATAACACGTCAATCATTGTCAGTATCTATATCTTTAAAAACACTGATATCGGACTTATCGGATTAGGCATTGGTGCTTTTGTGGGCGGAATACTGCAACTGCTGGTCGTTTGCTGCGGATTGATCGGTACAAAATTTACCTGGAAGCCGCATATTATGTGGCGCAGCAAAGAATTCCGTACGGTTCTGCATCAGTTGCCGGCCCGTTCCATCGACCAGGGTATCGACCAGATCCAGAGCATTGTGGAAACCAACTTTGCCAGGCGGTTGGGTGAAGGGTTTGTGAGCTACTACAACAACGCTTATACGCTGCACACGGCGCCTATCCTGTTGCTTGGTACGGCGATCTCTACTGCGGCATTTCCGCGGCTCAACGAGCGCTTAAGCCAAGGGCGTCCGGATCTTTTTAGAAGGGACTTCCTTCGGGTGCTTCGCATCATGATTTGGCTGACGATACCGGTGGTTATTATTTGTTATTTCGGGCGTGGCTATTTAGCACGTTTGATCTTTTCGCGTGATGCTCCGGAGATCGCTCTGATCTTTGGCTTTTTGAGCGCTGCCATCTTTTTCCGCACGCTCTATTCCATCATTTCCCGATGGTTCTACGCGCAAAAAGATACAAAAACACCACTATTTGTCTCGATCTTTGTCATCGCGCTCAACATCGTGCTGGCTGCCATTTTGGCCCGGCCACACTCGTATGGTGTAGCAGGTTTGGCGATCTCTCAGTCGATTGTCGCCATGGTTGAGGTTTTTATTTTAGTGACAGTCATGCTTATACGCGACCGTGGCCTGTTTAGTATGGAGTTTTGGGGTGCCATTCTTCGCACATTATCGGTCGCCGGGTTCAGCCTGGTTGCCGGATATGTTGTGGTGTCATTCTTCCCGCTTGAATCGGGAGAACGTGGTTTCCTCAGTTTGGGATCAAAGCTTTCGGCTATTGCACTCTCAATTTTTACCGTCTATTTACTGGTTTCGGCGTTGTTCGGCCTAGAAGAGGCCAAAGCGTTCTTTAACCGGGTCAAGCGCATCATGACCAAACCGATGAGCAAATTGCCCTTCTAGCGGCTACCTCTGTTATTATTTCAGCAAAGCAGCTATAATAAGGCGTAATGAATCAGGACCACATCCGAAACTTTTGTATTATTGCGCATATTGACCACGGCAAATCTACGCTTGCAGACCGGTTGCTGGAACTTACCGGTACCGTCAAGACCCGCGACATGAAGGCTCAGCTTCTGGATAGTATGGACCTGGAGCGCGAAAAGGGCATTACCATCAAGCTTGCGCCGGTGCGCATGCAGCACAAAAGTTATGAGCTCAACCTTATAGATACACCAGGACACGTCGACTTCAGCTATGAAGTAAGCCGTTCGCTCGAAGCGTGTGAAGGGGCGATACTTGTCGTTGACGCCAGCCAGGGTATCCAGGCCCAAACACTTGCCAATGTGTACCTTGCCATGGCCGCCGATCTTAAAATTATTCCCGTACTTAATAAAATTGATTTACCCGCAGCCGACGTAGAGCGGGTTAGCAAAGAAGTCATCAGCTTGCTCGGGTGTGCCAAAGAAGATATCTTGCTTATCAGCGCGAAAACGGGCATGGGTGTAGAAACGGTGCTGGATGCAGTCATTGAACAGGTGCCATCACCAACTGGTACGGTTGACGCACTTACAAGGGCCCTTATCTTCGACAGCTACTACGACGATTACCGTGGTGTAATCCTGTACGTCCGCGTCGTAGATGGTGTCATTCCTAAAGCGGCTCATATTACCATGCTGGCAACGGGTGCTGATGGTATTGCCCTCGAGGTCGGCGCCCTAAGCCCGCGCATGAACCCCTTCGGCGCACTACACACCGGAGAAATCGGCTACATCGTAACTAACCTCAAGTCGACACGTGAAGCCAAAGTAGGCGACACGGTCAGTCTCGTTGTCTCGTCAACCCATGCCCAACCGTCCACGCCTATCGTGGCGCTGCCCGGCTACAAAGAAGTTAAGCCCTTTGTATATGCCGGCTTTTTCCCAGACAGCAACGAAAACTATCAACTGCTCAAAGACGCCATAGAAAAACTTTCGCTTAGTGATTCGGCGCTTCAGTTTGCGCCTGAAAACTCGCCGGTATTGGGCTTTGGCGTACGTATCGGATTTTTGGGCTTGTTGCACATGGACATCGTTAAAGAACGCCTGGAGCGTGAATATGGTCTGGAGCTCGTTGTTACCAATCCGTCGACCGATTACCAGGTGCGGTTATTAAAAGGGGAAGAACTCGACATTAAAAGCGCCTCAGAATTACCCGATCCCGCCCAAATCGAAGAGATCCGTGAACCGTGGATCAAGGGCGAAGTCGTCGTGCCAAAAGAGTATGTGGGGGCAGTCATTCAGTTAGTCGCCTCTAAGCGGGGTATCCACAAAAACCTTTCCTACGTCGATGCCCAGTTAGCACTTGTAACATTTGAAGCGCCTTTGGCCAACTTGCTGACAGATTTTTACGATCAACTGAAAAGTGTTACAAGCGGTTACGGTTCGTTCAATTACGAACTTGATGATTACCGTGCCGAAGATCTTGTACGCGTCGACTTCTATGTTTCCGGTGAACGTGTCGATGCCCTGAGTATTATGTTGCACCGCAGCGAAGCGCAGCACGTCGGCCGCGAAGTTGTGGCTAAACTCAAAGATGTGATTCCTCGTCAAAACTTCCAGGTTAGCCTGCAGGCAGCAATCGGTGGTAAATTTATCGCACGTGAAGATATCTCGGCCTACCGGAAAGACGTTACCGGTTACTTGTATGGTGGTGACGTATCCCGCAAAAAGAAATTATTAGCCAAGCAAGCTAAAGGTAAGAAGCGTATGAAACGCTTCGGAAAAGTAGACATACCTGCTGAAGCCTTTACGGTGATGCTCAAACGGGACTAGTCGTGGCCGCTCCAGATTTTACCGGATATAAGGCAAATGGCGCATCGCTTGCTGCATTGCGACAGGTCGATTTTGCAGCACTTATCGGCATAACCGCATCTGGTAAGTCCACGCTGCTTGACGCGGTGGTTGCGAGTGATCCTGAAAATATACATTCGGTTTTAACGACTACCAGCCGGGAACTTCGCCCCGGGGAGCGTCAAGACATCGACTTACATATACGCAGCGAAACAGTGATGAAGCGTCGTATGGCAGCAGGGGTATATGTACAAGTCGCGCCGCGGACATTGGGTGCAATATATGCGACTGCCCCTGAAGATTATGCTACTTCCGGGATCGCGATCATGCCAGTAATATCAGGGGCTGTTGAAGCTTTCTCCCGTCTCCCGTTTAAACGGTTTCGACAGATATACATCCTGCCGCCAAGCTTTGAGATTTGGCGGCAGCGCTCTGGTATCCGCCACAATTCTAGCGATCACCAAAAGCGCATGCAGGAGGCCATACAATCATTAACGTACGCCATTACCGCGCCAAACCTCTACTACGTCATTAATGATGACAAGCATGCCGCAGCAGAGCTGTTGTACCGGGTACTTACGGAAGATATCCACCTGATAACGCCCCAAGAAGGCAAAAAGAGAGCCGAGGAGCTACTAGAAAATATAAAATTACAACACTCACCTCTGTAATTTTCGTTTGTAGTTGTAAGTAACCTACGATAGCATAATGTCGCCTCACCTGACGGTAGTGTCGGTCATGCAACGTCTCTACGCATTCGCGTACACGTATTTGCTACCGTCAGAAGGCAATATATCTGGTATAGTATAAATAATATACATCCAATAAAAGGCAACGCTGTCATGTTTTGCCTTTAAAATAGTATTAGGTATAGTAAACGCATGATTTCAGTCTTAGAACAAAAAATAAGAACCTACACACCATCGGATGCCGCCCTGGAAACCATCCGTGATGTCCCGCTTTTGTTCGCTGTTGGTATATCAGGGGCTGGCAAAGATACGATTCTTAAGCAGCTTATGGCACGTTATCCAAACGACTACCAATTTCTCGTAACATCTACTACCCGAAAACCGCGAAAAAATGATAATGTCATGGAGCAAGACGGTGTCGACTATTACTTTATTGATACCGCTACGGCCGAGCGTATGCTTGCAGAGGGTAGATATCTTGAAACCAATTATTATGCCAACAATATTTACGGCGCCAGTATCGATGAAATTGCCAGAGTGGGCAAGCAGGGTAAGATTCTTATTAGCGATATCGACGTTAACGGCGTTGCCAACGTCATGCGTCATAAAATGAACGCCAAACCTATCTTTATCCTTCCGCCAAGCTACGAAGTCTGGCAGGAGCGTTTGCACAGCCGGTACGGCAACATTGAGTTTGACCATAACGATTTTCGCAAACGAATGCAGACTGCACTAGCCGAACTGCAAATGGCGCTCGACAACGTTTACTACTACATTGTCATTAATGACGACATAGATAAGACGGTTGCCCTGGTCAACGACATTGCTCACGGTAAACCGGTAGAGGCCCGGTACCCCCGCGCTATCGAGCTTACAAAGCAGATTGCTAATAAGGTCCAGGCGCAGCTCGACCAGCTTGCCGTATCATAGCGTCAGTAATTCTTCTATTCTGCTTCTCTGGCACTCTTGACATGCGAGTGCTAGTAACCGTACACTGTACCCAGAAAGATATGTATTATGACAGATAGACAACAGCAGATCCTCGCCGCTATCGTAGAGCAGTATGCCGAAGTAGCTTCTCCGGTAGGCTCCAGTTTGCTGGCTAAGGTGTTTAGTGTCAGTTCGGCTACCATACGTGCTGAGATGGCTGAGCTAGAGCGACTCGATTACATTACACAGCCACATACCAGTGCCGGACGTGTACCGACCGACAAAGGCTACCGATACTACGTCAATCATCTCCTAGAATCAAAAGTTCCTGGTACGGAAAGGCGTGCAGAGCGCGCACTGACGGCACGCGTGCAGGATGGCGGTCTTCCTGAGCGAACCATCCGTAATGCCGTTGACACCCTTGTTGAGCTCACCCACAACCTGGGTCTGGCTACCATAGGCAATCAGTTATACATGAGCGGCCTCTCTAACCTTTTTGGTCAGCCGGAGTTTATCAATGGGGCGCAAGTCCAACAGGTGGCGCGTTTGCTTGACAATCTTGAGCCTTGGCTCCGTGAGGCCGCGCCAAACGAACCGCTGAGCGTGTACATAGGCCACGAAAACCCTATTGGCCGCAGTGCAGGCTGTTCGCTTATTATTAGCCGTTTCCACAGTCCGTATAGTGACCAAAGTTATATCGGAGTGCTTGGCCCAACCCGCCAAAGTTATCGTGACGTTATGCAGCTCGTGCGCCGGGCCGGTGAAGCCCTCGAGGACGCGCTGTATGTTCGCTGATGTCGTCGTATGGATATTTGATCTGATAGGCGATATGTGGAAGTTTTTGACAAGGAAAAGGAGTAACCATGACTAAGGACGCAAAAGACGCTGGCAAACCAAAAACTACCCCCATCGATGATGCAAACGTAGGCTTACTACAGAACCAAATCGAAGAATTGACGGTCGCCGTTCAGCGGGAGCGTGCCGATGCCATTAATATGCGCCGTCGTCACGAAGAGCAGATCGCCGGTATGAAAAACACCGTCAAGGCTAACGTCGTCCGCCAGCTTCTTCCTGTTATTGATAACTTCGAACGCGCGCTTAAGCACGTGCCAAAAGACTTGGCAGGCAATGACTACATCAAAGGTGTCCAAGGTGTCGTTAAGCAATTCGAGAAAACACTCTCCGAGCTTGGCGTTGAACGCATCAAGACGGTTAACGAAGATTTTGATCCCCGGTGGCACGAAGCAGTGGTCATGGAAGATAGCGACGGCGGTACCCGCGAAATTATCTCTGAAGAGCTACAAGCTGGTTACAAACTTGGTGACGAAGTTATCCGTCACGCGATGGTCAAGGTGACTATCAAGTAGCGGCCTGATCTTTCACAGTCACTTTGAACGGCGGATTCTGCCTGATGATTTTCATGTCGTGATTTTTGCGCAATTGACCAAAGAAAGGCGCTATTGCAAGACGGCCTGCTATTAATCCAAGGGTTACATCTATGCCATATATTGCGAGATACTCTTGCCAGGTCTCCTGCCCAACACCAGTTTCTACGATGGCGCTCAGCAAGCCGGCGCCAGCACCTGTAAGCGAACCTATGACAGCTTCCTTGGATACGTGTGCCGTAGGGCCTTTCCAGCGACGTGTTGCCGTATATAAACCCCGCGCCAGTTTTTCTTCGGTTGCATGAGTTGCGTGTATGGTGACAGATTCAGTCTTTCTCCTATATGCGCTGAGCCGTATATTGCTCAAGATGTGCGGTTTACTTGTGAGTGCTGTCTCGATGCTGGCATCGTACCCTTGCTGTTGGGGGATATGGAAATACTGGCCGGGTTTGCCGGAGCCCATAGCATCAAAGAGGACCTCGGCATGCGGCCGGACAATAATAGTGCCAATAGGAGGCATTTCATGGTCTTGTCGGGAAAAGTGGACTACTTCATCAATTGCTGCGCGATCGGTTTCGATGGTTTCAGCCCCTTTAAACCATGCGTCTAACAGTACATCTCGGGCAATAAACAGGTCAGGGTTAGGTAGGGCAGTTTCAGACATAAGTGAACATAATACGATACGCTCGTCTGACAGGCAAGCCTATAAGTGCGTAGGTATGTTAATTACGCACACTTCAGGTTATACTGAGCCTTTTAAGCGGGAATACTATGACAGAACGACCAACATTTTGCCAGGAGATACGAGGTATCGCCTGTGATAATTGTGAACTGCGTAACGTTAGCGAAGCATTTTGGGTGGCTAACGCCAAAGATGATCCATACTATATGGCCCAACATCTAAAGGATAGGTTGCATAATGTAAGCTTAGGTGACGATCCTAATCCATTCGCTGTGCCTGGCCAGTTGAACCAGCTTAGCAAAGAAGTGGTCAAGTTAACCTCCAGCGAGCAAGCAGTCACGCGGATAGACGGCGAGATTGTTATAGGCAGCATACCTGACTACCCCGAGGACCGGCCCAACATATATCCCACGCCCCCTGAGGCGCAAATGATCTTTAACTGTTTTGTTCGAAACCAACAAGAAGGCTGCGCCCCATAAGATACAAACGTTGCATAAAACGCATCATTGGCACTCTTGACAGTAGAGTGCCAATTTCTTATTATGAGAGCAGTTAGCAATCATCGTATTTGACTGCTAGAATATACCAGAATAGTCTGAAATCTTTTAAGGAGGATAACTCATATGGGTAAAATCATTGGAATTGACCTCGGTACGACCAACTCTGCCATGGCTGTCATGCAGTCAGGTAAACCAGAAATTATTACCAACTCTGAAGGTAACCGCACCACGCCAAGTGTCGTCGCCGTTAACAAAAACGGTGAACGTCTTGTAGGTCAGGTGGCCCGCCGCCAGCAGGTTACGAACGCTAAAAACACTGTCTACGAAGTAAAGCGTCTGATCGGACGTAACTTTAAAGACAAAGAGGTACAGCGCGACCTTAAGCTCATGGGCTACGAAATTGTCAAAAGTGGCAACGCCGTTAAAGTTAAAATGGGCGACAAAGAGTACAGCCCTGAAGAGATCAGCGCAATGGTGCTCGGCAAACTTAAGGCTGACGCCGAAGCATTTCTGGGCGAGCCAGTAACAGAGGCCGTTATTACGGTCCCTGCCTACTTTGACGACTCACAGCGCCAGGCTACCAAAGACGCAGGTAAAATTGCCGGTCTTGAGGTAAAGCGCATCATCAACGAACCTACCGCCGCCGCTTTGGCTTACGGCCTTGATAAAGGTCAGAAAGCTGATGAAAAGATTGTCGTGTACGACCTAGGTGGTGGTACGTTCGATGTTTCTATCCTTGAGCTGGGCGATGGCGTCTTTGAGGTAAAATCTACCAACGGTGACACTCACCTCGGTGGTGCTGACTTTGACCGCGCCATTATTAATTACTTCGCTGACGAGTTCAAAAAAGAACACGGCATCGACATCACCGACGATAACGCAGCGATGCAGCGTCTTCGTGATGAAGCCGAAAAAGCCAAGATCGAACTTTCCAGCGCGCAAGAGGTAGATATCAATCTGCCATTCCTTACTGCCGATGCGGACGGTCCAAAGCACTTCGAGCATAAACTTACCCGTGCAAAGTTAGAGCAACTTGTTGGTGATCTGATCGACAAAACAGCTGAACCTTGCGAGAAGGCGCTTAAAGACGCCGGCTTAAGTGCGAACGACATTGACGCTGTCGTGCTTGTGGGTGGTATGACCCGCATGCCTGCCGTTCAAGAGAAGGTAAAGAAAATCTTTAGCAAAGACCCTATGAAGGGTGTTAACCCTGATGAAGTCGTGGCCGTTGGTGCTGCTATCCAGGGTGGTGTGCTGCAAGGTGACGTTAAAGATGTTCTATTACTCGACGTAACGCCGCTATCGCTTGGTATCGAAACCATGGGTGGCGTTATGACCAAGCTCATCGAGCGCAACACGACTATTCCGACCAGCAAGTCAGAGGTATTCTCTACCGCGAGCGACAACCAACCGCAGGTTGAAGTACACATCGGACAGGGTGAACGCTCTATGATGGAGGACAATAAGTCGCTCGGCCGCTTTATCCTCGATGGTATCCCTGCCGCACCGCGTGGTGTGCCACAAATCGAAGTTACCTTTAACATCGATGCCAACGGTATCCTGAACGTCACCGCCAAAGACAAAGGTACCGCCAAGGAGCAAAGCATCACCATTAGCGGCTCTGGCAACCTTGATAAGACCGATGTCGAAAAGATGGCTAAAGAAGCCGAGGCCAATGCCGACGAAGACAAGAAAAAGCGTGATGCCGTAGAAGCCCGCAATATTCTTGACAACACCATCTACCAAGCCGAAAAAATGAAAAGCGATTACGGTGACAAGATGAGCGACGAAGACAAGAAATCACTCGATGAAGCCGTAGCCGAGGCCAAGAAGCTTGACGAGTCCAGTGACAAAGAAGCTATCGAAGCTGCCACTAAGGCGCTCAACGACAAACTGATGCCAATCGGTGCCAAGATGTACGAAGCCGCCAAAGAGGCTGAAGTACCCGAAGAAGACACCGCATCTGAAGCCAAAGACACCAAAGGTGACAAAAAGAAGTCAGACAAAGATGATGCCGTAGAAGGCGAAGTAGTTGACGAAAAGTAAAACCTGTTATATTATCGTGACTTCTTATGACACATATACCCGGACCTCCTGAAGAGGTATCCTTTCCTACTGCCGACGAGTTTGTCCCTGAACGCGCCTCCGTTAAAGACCTTTTACTTGCAGACTTAAACGATCGAGAGCAAGTTGAGTTAGATAGATTAGGTGCTCGTGCAGCCGGAGTTATAGATAGTGAAATTGAACGCGCCGAGGAACATTTGGATGCAGTAGATGGACTTGTTCGTGATAGGGCGGAGGCCGTCCTGGCTCCTGCCCGCGCCGAGCACGAACGGTTGAAGGCTGAAACAAGGCAAACCTTGCTTCAGCAAACGGGTTCGCTGCTCGGAGGCTTATTAGTGCGTAGGCAATTAGCTACTACTCGAGCCGAGCTGACCAAAACCGAGGATACACTAGCGACACGCCAAGGACAGCTAGCCGAAGCTGATCAAAACCTTCGTAGGACACTTGAAGTACAAGTAGCACTTGGTGCCAGGCGCCTTATGGCGCAATTTAAAGCTGGGGAAGCTAACAAAGAAGTCGCGGATGCGGCCACCGCGCTTCGAAGCGTTCGTTACGCACAGGGCTGGGCTGAGTCCAAAAAGCTTGTGGCTGAGCTGCAAAATGATGACCTTGAAAAGCAAATCGCAGATAAAAAAGCTGAGCTCGAAAGACTAAAAGCTGAGATTCTGACAACAGGTAAATTAGCCTTAGAGGGTTACCGGTGGCCTATAGACGTAGACGACGAAGGTAACGGGGTATTAGCCGACGAAAAACCGTTCACTGGTGATGACGATGAACCTGGTGCCCTCATCCCAGATGCTGGCCGTATTGTGGATCGTGATGGAACTATCGCCATTGCTTTTGCAGCTGGCACCAGCGTGAAGGACCCCGAAGCCACAAGAGTGATCCCAAAGATACCGAATACTGTTATAATACCGACAGAGCAACGCTAACAAAAAGGTACATACATGCTAGGATTCGGCGATAAAAAAACACATACGATTGATCCGACGATATTGCCGATCTTTGTGCATTCCATACAGAGTGCTGATGCCTTTACCTTGGCCCAAAAAGTATGGGAAAACAACGCCCGCTACGTTATTTTGGACACAGCCAACAATAAAGAGCTGATGCGGTTTGTGTTTTCGCAGCCCGCCTGCGTTGTATGGCTGGAGCGCGATAAAGACCGTACTGACTCCTTCGAGCTTGTGCTGATGTGGGACGCCGAAGGCAATAAACAGGATGTCAGCGAAGTGTATGTCATTTCGGCCTTGGCGGGCAGGGTTGTCGGTGACGATTCGCGTGTTAAAAGTTTACTAAACGCTATTTTGGCTTCGCCGGCGATTGTTCCGGTGAACCCGAATATGCCGCAACACTAAGAATTAGCACTCTTGAGTTTTGAGTGCCAATTTATTATCATAGAATGTGATGGCAAAACGAGATTATTACGAAGTACTAGGCGTAAGCAAAGATGCCAGCGCGGACGAGATTAAAAAAGCGTTCCGCCGCCAGGCAGTTCAGCACCACCCTGATAAAGAGGGCGGTGATGAGACCAAGTTTAAAGAAATAAACGAAGCCTACGAAGTACTGAAAGACCCTTCCAAAAGACAGCGCTATGACCAGTTCGGTCACGCTGGTGTCGGCGGCAGTGCTGCTAGCGACGGTAATCCGTTCGGCGGCGGTTTCAACGGCCAAAACGTTAACTTTGACTTTGGTGATCTGGGCCTTGGTGATATTTTTGAAAACTTCTTTGGCGGCGGCGGTGGCCGGGGCCGACAACAGCAGCGCCGTGGCCGTGATATAGAGTCACGTATCGATATCAGCTTTGAGGCTGCTATTTTCGGCACCGAATCAACGCTTAGGTTGACGGTAGATGACGAATGCTCGCACTGTAAGGGAACGACAGTAGAACCGGGTTACGAACTAAAGACCTGCCCTAAATGCCAAGGCTCAGGCCAGGTCGTGACGGTTGCCCGGACCATTTTTGGCAACATCCAACAGGCGACGATCTGTCCAGACTGTAAAGGTACCGGCAAGATCCCCGAAAAAGTGTGTTCGGTGTGTCACGGTAAGGGTACGGAGCGCAAAAGCAAGGAAGTCACCCTCAAGGTGCCAGCCGGCATTGATGATGGTGCGGTCATCCGCTTGCGTGACCATGGTGAAGCAATCGCCAACGGCCCTAAAGGCGACCTATACGTTAATATCCGCGTGAAGCCGCACAAAAAGTTCACCCGCGAAGGCGACCTGATCCTTAGTGAAGAACACGTCTCGATGATTGATGCCGCCCTCGGCACCGAAATTGACATAGAAACCGTTGATGGCCCTATCCGTATGAAGGTTCCTGCTGGCACACAAAGCGGTACTGATTTTAAGCTGGCTAATCATGGCGTACCGCATATCCGCGGCAATACCCGAGGTTCACACATCGTAACGATTATCGTCGATACGCCTACTAAATTGAGCAAACACCAAAGAGAGCTACTGGAGGCTTTTGGTGAAGATGCTGGCAAAAAGGGTTGGTTCAGCTAAGCCAGATATTTGGCAAAAAAGGCATAAACATCTGGTTGCAGTGCTTGAGGGATGCTATTTTCACGCTTGTACACATGTATGATAGCGTTACAGGATGCGTCGAATGCCGGAGGAGCGTGCTGCGAAAGCAACGTTTGCAATCCCTTAGGTAGCGTTGCGAAGAAGGCAGCCTGGTTACGGATCATGCCTGCGGCTACCTGACACTCTTCCAACGTGCCCACACATTCGAACGGCTTGTCTTCAGCGGCAATTATCAGTGCCGCGATATGTTCGTATAGTTCGGGACGGGCAATAATCTTGTCGTCGCCCCAGATACGCTTAGCTGCCGATGGATCAAGCGCAGTTACACAAAGTACGACGAATGCACATTTGGCGCATTCCATGCACCACTTACCCTCGAATGCCTGACGGTTGCAACTAATAAATGCTGAAAAATACCGGGGAAAATGTATAAAGATGGCCATGATCTGTAAGTCATAAAGCGGGCGTAATATACTGAAATAGGTGACTCCCAGTCCAGTTGCATCGATAAGTCGGGCAAGCTTCTGCTCGACGGGAAATGACTTTGTATACTGATGGTTGACGGAGACGCCGTCTATCGTCAGGTTGGCTTCGTTCGCGGAATACTCATTTGCCAGGACGGCGTACTCTTTTCCTGAAATAAGCGCGGCCAAGGTGGTTAAAAACGCCAGCAACCCGTTAAGCGGCTTGTGACCTTTATATTTCTTCGTAGCATTTGTCCGGGCGGTAGAGTTTGTTACCAGCGCACTCGGAATATCTGCCGCCTTAATGACGGCTGCCCGGTTCGGATGTAAATTCCATGTAAACCACTCCAGGTCATCGCATACTGACCGGATTACTTCGATAGCGGTCGCACCATCTTTTCCGCCTCCGTTGGCCACTACCGCGCCGTGTAACGTTTTTGCAGGTATCCTGCTCGTGGGTAATGCGATGTCATACAGACTTGTCACCACCGTTTTTCTGGTAATAGGAAGCTTATTCTCTACGCGGAATTCAGCCATGCCATTAAAGTAAAAGTCTTCAAAAAATGACCGCTCTTCCGTGGTGAGCTCCAGAGGTGTGCGGATTTCATCGTAATAGTCGTAATCAAATGCATATATCGCATAACCGAGCGCGATGTAATGCAGTAAACGCTCTAAGCGGTCTTTGGGCAACTTATCCAGCGACGCCGAGACAGAACGATTAAACGTAAAAATTGTCTCGAGCACCACGTCAGCGCTCGTATGGAATACGAGTCGTAGCGTTGTGTCGCTAAGTGTTGCTGAAGTAACGCGGAGCCATGTCATAACAGAGGCAGACCTATTGATTTTTATATAAATATATTCTATACTATAGCACAATGATATCTGAGGTCACAATCGCTGAAGTACGCGGTGGTGCGGAAGCCTGTCTTGCAGCTGCCGAACGGTCTTCGCATGTCGCAGAAACCTTGGAGAATGCTGATATACAACGGTGGGGCGCTGCAGAAGACATTCGAAAGCTGCAATCTCTGGCGGTCGTCATGCCCCAGCTGCCCGAAGCGGGTGCGCACGAGGTGTATGGCCGGATCGTCCAGGCAGAGTCACTGCTCGTTGCGCCCGATCGTCGTGTTAAGACGTATGGCTTAGGTACCGCCCAGTATCCTGACGAATTAGCCTACATCGGCCAAGGGTCGGTACTCATGGAAGCCCAACACGGCTCTGACCCTGTACGCAAAGCCACCGGCAAACGCGAGGCTGCAGACCACGGGACTGCCGGCCTAACAGCGGTGCTTGCATATAACGGTCTCGGTTTGGGCATCATCCCTCGGGGACGACAGACCAGTAACGCAAACGTTGCCGAGACGCACCCCATCAAGGATGCGCTAACCCATGAGCTTGCCCGTGTCGACGCGTATCTGGGCTTTTTGTCCATTCATGGCATGCGACCCGGCAAGGTCGTGAGTTTACGCGATCCAAGCGAGATCCACGCGGTCATCGGTCTTGGCAAAGAACCAAAGCCTGCAAGTTTAGAGAAGGCCGAAGCACTTATAGCCCGTGCCCGTGATGAGCTTGGCCTGCGACTGGTAGTCGGTAATCTTGTACCTCACGTCAATTTTGACAAATCGTTTGACGCAGATCGACGGCAATTCCGTGATTCTCATACGACCGTTACGCGTAAAAGCGACGGCGAAATCGCTATCGCCCGGCTAGCCGCTGCCACCGATACTTCCACGACTACCTTTATGAGTAGAGCAACCGATGTCAATTTTCCAGCCATACAGCTTGAAATTTCCCGGTCGTTACGACTGATGCCCAAAGACCAATGGTCAAGCCGTGATCTACAGGCAGAGAAAATGGGCGTATACATGGGCTATCGCTTGGGCGTGCTGGCAGCTGAAGTCGTAACTGGTACTATAAACACATGAAGAAAGTAGTAATCATTGGCGGCGTCCAGACGACTCCTGAAAGTAAGCAGGTGTACCATGACTTCGCCGCCGGTGTACAACGGGTGCTGGGCGACGATTACAGCATTAGTTTTACGCGCATAACTAACCTCGAAGTCACGATCACGACTGATGCCATTGCCATATACGATGTCGAGCTTGATCTGTCGCTGAACGAGGCAGACCTTATTGTCTTACACGGCCAGATAAGGGCGTCAAAAGACATGGCGTATACGTTGAGCCGCTTTTGTCATCGCTACGACATTCCCTTTTTTAACGACTTTAGCTCATACTTTCCTGGTACGAAAATCGGGCAAGCCGTGGTCTTTTCTGAATGCCAAGCGCGTATTCCCAAAACAGTGTACGCGGTGACGACCGACCGGTTACTGGGTGCCATCAGTCGTACGCTATCGTTCCCCTGTGTTATTAAAGATGCGCTGGGAACGAAAGGTAACTCCAATTATCTGGTGCATTCAATTGACGAGGCCAAGCGGCGGCTGGAGGCTGAGCCTGACATAATCTTTATTGCTCAGGCATTTTGTCCGAATGACCGCGATTATCGCCTGTTGCTCAGTCCTTACAGCACGCTGTTGTTTGAGCGCCGGGGCGGACCCGATACGCATCTTAATAACACTTCCCAGGGTGGAAGCGCATCAATGGTTGCAGATCTGTTTCCGCCCGAAGTGCTAGCGACGGCTCGTGCTGTCGCGCAGCGTTTGGGGCTTACGCTGTCGGGCGTCGATATCATGCCCCATCTTGAGACAGGTGAGTTTTACTTTATCGAAATTAATAGCCAGCCGCAGCTTTTCACCGGCGCATTGCTGTCCGAAAAAGAAGCGTTTGTAAAAACACTCTTTACCCGTTCTTTGGACGACACGTTATAAACGATGTTGGTAGGGCAGTGTGCTCATAATGTAGAGCACGTTACGATGTTCTGAGGCCGCAAACGTTTTTTTATGCTGGTTATCCGCAAACTGGTTGTGTGTGTCGATGAGAAAAGTGCCCTCGGGACTGAGCGACCTCTCGCATTCCTGGTATATCGGCGCAGCAAGTGATGTTTCGAATCCCAATATATGGCAACACACTAAGAATTCCAGTTTTGTATCCAGGCTCAGGTGGTTGTACCGGCCGGCAATAACCTGTTCCAGGTCAGCGAGCATTTGACGGTATATAGGGATTTCTTCGTCAGGTACGGGTTGCGTGTAAAAGTTAGAAGCGGCAATGATGCAGTGAGTGTACAAATACAGGTACAAACGAAGCTGCTCGGCGTCATCTAAGTCGTAGGCTTTTCCGATATCGTAAAAATGCTGGACATCAATCGTATCGTCCTGAAGCACAACACGATGCAACAAGTAAGACACATTGACGATATATGTGGACAATATACGGACTGCCTGATCGTCGGCTAAGATTGCCTTTTCGAGATCCAGCATGACAGTAGATGGTATGACTTGTTGCAGCTGCTGACGGGCATCGACACCATACACTGATAACCAATGGCGCACACGGAATAGGGCGAGCTCCAATCCGTATAACTGAGGATATGCTGCAAAATAAGGAAGTCGCAACGCGGCCGCAGGCATCGTGGGATTATCATATGCTTTATGCTGCAAGTGTTCGGACAGTATCGTTACGCGTTCCGCAGAATGATCGGGAAGCATGGTTATTCTCATTTGCTCCAGCACGATACGGGCGGCGGGATCGTTGCACCACGCAGACAAACGCGAGGCAAAATGAAACTGCTTCGTGGCAGGCAATTCCGCTAAACGGCTGTAGTAGTACTGCTGTATATCTTTCGCCATTTGCATCGTATAATAATAGCATACTAACAGATTGGAAGTATTGCTTTATAACTAATAATATGTTATAGTTAACAGACTATGGCCACAGAGGATAACACAAAAAAGACTATCGGTAGAGCGGAGCGCGTCGCGTTCCCCGACTTTGGGTTGCAGGACATTCCGGCACGTATAGATACGGGCGCCAAGACATCTTCTATCTGGGCGAACGAGATCGTTGCCGACAGAGATACCTTACGGGTTCTTTTTTTTGGCGAAGACGTTCCTTACTACACCGGCCGCCATATCGTATTTGATACGTTTGAAACAACTGCTATATCGACCTCTACCGGCGAAGTACAAAAACGCTACAAAGTTCGACTGCTCGTAAAGATCAAGGGAAAGAAGATTCGTGCATGGTTTACGCTTGCTGATCGATCCACCCAGGTGTACCCTGTGCTTATCGGCAGAAACGTTTTGCTCGGTAAATTTGTTGTCGACGTTAAAAAAGGCAAGGTACTGAAACAGGAAGAGCAGCGCCGCACGGAAACATTGCAATCGAAGATTGATAAACCGAGTGAGGAGGAATCATGAGGATAGCTATTTTATCTCGTGGACCAGCGAACTACACCACGAAACGCCTTAAAGAAGAGGCGCTCGCACGTGGTCACGAAGTCAAAGTGATTAACTACTCCAAATGTTATATGGCTATCGAAAAGGGTAACCCGATAGTGTATTACAAAGGGAAGTCGCTCGAAGGTTTTGACGCTATTATTCCGCGTATCGCCCAGTCGTATACCAAGTATGGTTGTGCGGTTGTGCGCCAGTTCGAGATGCGCGATGTATACACCACAGCCAAGTCGATTGCTATCGACCGGTCGCGTAACAAATTGCGCTCATACCAGTTGCTCTCCAAGGCTGATGTCGGTATTCCAAAGACCGTCTTTGCCCACGAAACAGCCGACCTCGAAGACGTTATCGAAAAGGCTGGTGGTGCACCACTCATCGTAAAAGTTGCGCGTGGTACACACGGTAACGGAGTAGTTCTGGCCGAAACAACCAAAGCTGCCAAAGCAGTAATGCAAGCCTTTTACGTCGAGGGCGTAAGCTTTTTGGTGCAGGAGTTCGTTAAAGAATCAGCCGGTGAGGATATCCGCGCGTTGGTAGTCGGCAGTCAGGTGGTTGCCAGCATGAAACGCCAAAGCCTTGACGACGACTTCCGCTCCAACACGCACCAAGGCGGAGTCGGTAAGATTGTTAAGCTGACCCCCGAAGAAGAGCGTACGGCTATCCGAGCCGCAAAGGCCATGGGTTTGCCTATTTGCGGTGTCGACATGATGCGTTCCAGCCGTGGACCGTTGGTCCTGGAAGTAAACTCCTCGGCAAGTATTAAAACACCGGAGCAATTATCGAGCCGGAACGTTGCTGCTAAAATAATTGAGTATATCGAAAAAAATGCCAAGCAACGAAACCGGAAAGATAAAGTCGGCGCGTAAGCTATTCGCCAGCATCGTGATCGCCAGCGTTATCGCGCTAATTTGCGGTATAGCATTTTTGACCCGTTCGACCACCGAGACGTTAACCGTCAACAATCATACGTATCATCTTCAAGTTGCTTCTACTGAGACCGCCATGGAAAAGGGATTAGGAGGCAGGGAGTACATGCCCGCTGCCGAAGGTATGCTTTTTGACATGGGCCGCAGTACCAAGCAATGCTACTGGATGAAAGATATGCGTTTTCCACTCGATATTATCTGGCTGGACGAGGATCAGCACGTCACGCACATCGAACGGTCGCTGCGCCCTGACACCTACCCAAAGCGCTATTGTGCCGAAGGGCGTTACGTTATTGAACTCAATGCCGGGCAAAGTGATATAGCTGACTTCAAGCTGGACCAAACACTCCGATTTTAAAGCGCTCATGCTATTATGAAGGTGTTATGCAACACTTTTTGCTGATTGCGATATTGGTAGCTCCAATTCTTGTACTTACTATCCTGCGCATAAACGCCGCGTTGGTATTTCTGAGTTTGTGTTTAGGATATGTGCTTGTGGACCAGGTAGCCAATGACGCTAACTCGCTCATAACTTATTTGGCGCCAAATGCTAACTCGATTAGTGCCGCTACCTGGCGTTTGATTATGTTATTCGCACCGATGATACTTACCTGTGTAATCATGATCTTTAGCATCAAAGGCAAGGTCAAAACACTGCTTAACATTCTGCCGGCAGCAGCGACGGGTGTGTTGGGTTTGCTGTTGGCGGTGCCCTTAATGACGCCTGGCCTTCGAGGGACGATTACGCATCAGACGTTGTGGACGCAACTGAATCGAGCACAGGCGTTGGTCATCGGTTTGGGCGCGTTTATTAGTCTTATTTTCTTATGGACACAGCGGCGCCAAGCCAAAAAGTCTGAGTAGAGCGGAAAGGGAGGATACTATTACCCGTGCTTCAAACACCACGGATAGAGTACCGTGAACTGCGCGCGGGCAACACTATCCTCCCCTTCCACAGGCGTCCCATTACAAAGGAAGGCGTTGACTTTTTGGACAAAACAGGGATAATATAATCTGATACAGCCCAAATTATGGGCCCGTAGCTCAGTTGGTTAGAGCAGTGGCCTTTTAAGCCACGTGTCGTGGGTTCGAATCCCACCGGGCCCTCCACGCAGTATAGTAAAGACCTCCAGCGAGGTCTTTTTTGTTACTATAAGACCATGAATATATCGATAATGCAGTGGAATATCTGGTACAAAGAAGACCTTACCAACGTTGTCAGTTTGCTCAAACAATACAATCCGGACATCATTTGTTTGCAGGAACTAACGTTAAACCCTAAAGCGGACATTACAGATGCGCCAGCGTTTATTGCCAAGCAGCTTGGCTATTACTATTACCACAAGGAGCTACCTATTGAGTCGACGGATGGTAGCAAGATTATGCTAGCAGACGGCATTTTTAGCCGGTTTCCGATCAGTAAAAAAGATTTTGCCTGGATAAACGAACCTAAAGGCGTCGGTGGTTACGATGACGAGTACCGCGCGTATGTTGAAGTACAACTAGATATTAACAGCACTCATATTGCCGTAGGTACGACTCACATGTCCTACACCCATGCGTTCCAGCCGACGTCCAATAAAACGGCCGAAACAGATGCGCTGATTGCGCGGATCGGGCAGCATGACTCTAAGTTTATTTTTACTGGCGACCTAAACGCCACGCCGGATTCGTATACTATTCGCAGCCTTGACCAGCTTATGAAACAGGTCGGCCCTGACATCCAAGTTAAGACCTGGACGACCAAGCCATTCTCTTACAATGGTTTTGAAGAGACAGAGCTGAACTGGCGTCTTGATTACGTATTTGCCACTCAAGATATGCAGGTAACGTCTGCGGATATCATACGCACGGACTACTCCGATCATCTGCCGATTCTAACGACATTTAGCATCTGATTTTATCTGGCGGCGCTTAAGCTTTTTGGTATACTTGCGGTATGGGAAGCGCGACAAAACCATTTTTGAACCGGACATTATCTATCGCTTTAGTCATAGTGCTTGTGGGCTTGCTCGGCTTTGCGGCCTACATCTTGTCCGCAAAAATACTGGCTTGTCCTCCGGGCGGCAATACTGTATGGTACTGCAACATCAAGGGTAAATCGTACATTGTCTTTATTGTACTCGTATCGCTGGCCTTGTCGGTGATTGGCTTTGTGGCTCACGCCATGCAAAAAAGAAAATAATCCGCTGCCATTAACTCAATAGATGTTGCAACAATACAAATATATTTCTCTTGCAAGCGCACAGTAACAAGTTGTATGCTTAGCCTAGACCGACGTTAGTAATGTAAAGGGGAAGGTGTCATGGCGGCGCAAAGTGTATTTAAGGCACTCCAAAAATCGGTAAAAAAATGGGCAAAACAACAAGACCAGCGCTTCGTAGCGCTTTTTTTATTGTTTGGATTTGTTGTAAGTAGCGCGGTGTTGCCGTCCATGGCGGCTTATGCAGCCGTGGCAGAGGACGACAAGGGCGCCCAAGCGCAAACTGAGGCCGCTGACGCCACAAAATCTCACATAAAAAAGCTGGATGAGACAGTGGCTAACAAACCTATGAAGCAGAATTACCCGGAGGCAATGCCAACAACTGATACTCAAAGTAAACCGGCTGCTGACTATACAAAACAGGTGGCCACCGGTCTCCCTGGTATATCCACAACCGAAGGAAGTGTTACCAGGGCTGAGGGTATCACGGCACCTCAAGCAAAGCCAAAGGGAAAAACAGAAGAGCTAACCGACAAGCGGACAGCCACAAGTGAAACACTTCGTAATGCAGACGGTTCGCTTACACAAAAGCAATATGCGGCGCCCAAATTCTTTAAAAAGGATAACAAGTGGCAAAATATTGACACAGGACTTATCGAAGACAAAAATACGGGCGATTCCGGCAACATTTTTGGTAAAGCACTTGGAGTGGTTGAGTCATGGATTAAGCCAACGACAAGTTATACCGTCAAGGCCAATGACTGGCAGGCGCGCTTTTTGCCCAGCGACGACCAAGCCGGCATGGTGCGCATTAAAAAAGGCGATAGCCAGATCGCGTATACCCCTACAAATGCCAAAGCCGGCGTGCCGCCCGTCATTACTACCGACAACAACGGCCGTCAAACAGTGCATTACTACGACCTTTGGCCTGGCGTAAACGTTGAGTATGTAGTACAGGCTGCCGAGTTAAAAGAAAATATCATCCTCAAGGACAAAAACGCCACAGCCAACTTTGCCTTTACGGTAAATGGCGCACAGCTTAAAAAGAGCACTGATAGTGCCAGCACAGGCCTGTTATACGACATAAAGGGTGCGCTTGGCGACGCCTTTGCCATTGCGCCTATGACGATTAGCCTTAACAAATACGGCTTTGAAGCCAACCAGCCACTAACGCAATCCTACGAAAACAACCAGCTTAAAATAGCT
>JGI24737J22298_10000106_pt1 | contig 25250 bp, 33 predicted proteins | sample KBSCornC3_FD_22298 | JGI IMG/M metagenome (IMG submission 22298) | reverse complement strand
TGGATCTTATCAAAGAGTGGCTTGGAGGTACCAAGTAATGGATAAGTTTATGCCATTGAAGCCTCGCATGAGCGAGAAGACTTACGCGATGAGCCAGGCGACACGTACTTACGCAATTGAGGTCCCTGGTGACTCAAGCAAGGACAGCATTGCCAAGGCAGTCGCTGCACAGTTCGGTGTTACGGTTACTACCGTTAACATCGTGAACGTCAAAGGTAAGACCAAGCGCACCATCCGTAAAGGTGGCCGCCCAACTGCTGGTAAGCGTTCTGATGTTAAAAAAGCTTACGTGACCCTTAAAGAGGGCGATAAGCTACCTTTCTTTGCTGACCTCGAAGAGGAAGCTGCCCAGGCTGAAAAGAAGGCTGGAAAAGACGCTAAGAAAGACAAGAAGAAAGAGGAGAAGAAATAATGGCAGTTAAAGCATACCGCCCAACTACTCCTGCTCGTCGTGGTATGACCTCTCAGGACACCTCAGAGATCACCACTAACAAGCCTTTGCGCTCACTCCTGGTAACCAAGCGCCGCACCAACGGCCGTAACAACCAGGGCCGCATTACCACCCGCCACCGCGGTGGTGGCGCACGCAAGTTCTACCGTTTGGTAAACTTCAACCTTGCAAGTGGCATAACTGCGACTATCGAGCACATCGAATACGACCCGAACCGTTCTGCACGTATTGCACGTATCAAGGACGACAAGGGTACCTACCATTACATTATCGCCGCTAAAGATATGCAGGTTGGTCAAACCATCACCTCTGGCGAAGAAGCTCCTATCGAGAACGGCAACCGTCTTCCGCTTAAGAGCATTCCTGTCGGTAGTGTTATCCATGCCATCGAACTGCAGCCCGGCCGTGGTGCACAAATCGTACGTTCTGCTGGTAACAGCGCACAGCTTATGGCTAAAGAGGGTGACTACGCACAGGTCCGTCTTCCATCAGGCGAAGTCCGCCTGGTAAACATGGAGTGCACCGCATCCCTCGGCGTTGTCGGTAACGAACAACACCAGAACGTAAAGATCGGTAAAGCCGGTCGTAACCGTCACCTCGGTAAACGCCCGGGCGTCCGTGGTGTCGTTATGAACGCTGTTGACCACCCACACGGTGGTGGTGACGGTGGTCGTCACCGTATGGCTAAGGCTCCTCGAACACCTTGGGGTCAAAAGACACTCGGTTTCAAGACCCGCCGCCGCAAGAGCACTAACCAGTTTATTGTAAGAAGCCGTCACGCGGCCAAGAGAAAGTAAGTAGGTAGGTAGAATATGAGTCGTTCACTGAAAAAGGGACCATTTATCGACCCTAAGCTTGCCAAAAAGGCTGCTGCACTTGGTAACGAAGATCGTACGATCATCAAGACCTGGGCTCGTTCAAGCGTTATCGCTCCCGAGTTCGTCGGTCGCACCTTCGCAGTGCACAACGGTAAGGTCCATGTTCCAGTATTCGTTACTGAAAACATGGTCGGTCACAAGCTGGGTGAATTTTCACCAACCCGTAAGTTCCGCACTCACGGTGGTAAATTGGCGAAGGGTAAGAAGTAATGGCAGTTAAAGCAATCGCAAAAGGTGTACGCATCAGCCCACGCAAGGTCGGTGTTGTCGCAGCCCTCGTGCGCGGACGTACTGTTGCAGACGCCGTTACCATACTTGAGCACGTTCCACGTCGCGGACCTGCGCTCGCTATTAAAAAGGCTGTACAGAGTGCTGCTGCAAACGCAGACCACAACCACAACCTGAAGCCTGGTACATTAAGCATCGTTGAAATCAGTGTTACATCCGGCCCACGCCTGAAGCGTTACCGCCCTGCGTCTCACGGCCGTGCACTGCCATTCCAACGTCGTACTTCACACATCCTCGTTGTCGTAGATGGTGAAGCGCGTGTAGCTAAAAAGCCAGCCGCTAATAAGGAGGCTAAATAATGGGACAAAAAGTTAATCCAATTAGCATGCGCCTCCAGGTCAATAAAGACTGGCGCAGCAAATGGTTCGTAGGTAAGCGTGAGTACGCTAAGTACTTGGCCGACGATCTAAAAGTACGCCGCATGATCTCCGACAAACTCGGTTCTCGTGCTGCTATTAACAAAGTTGACATCGAGCGTTCACCAAATCTCGTCACCGTAACTATCGCTACCGCTAAGGCTGGTGTGGTTATCGGCCGTGGTGGTGCTGGCGCCCAGGAACTGAAGGCTACCATCGAAAAGATCTATGGCATTCAGACTCGCGTCAACATCGAAGAAATCAAGAAGCCAGAACTATACGCCAAGTTGGTTGCCGAGAACATCGCTCACCAACTGGAGCGCCGCATGAGCTTCCGCCGCGCTATCAAGAGTTCGGCTGCAGCAACCATGCGTGCCGGTGCCTCTGGCATCCGTATCGAGGTCGCTGGCCGTTTGAACGGTGCTGAAATGTCACGCCGTGAAAAAGAAGTCCAGGGATCAGTTCCTCTGCACACTATCCGCGCTAACATTGACTATGCCCAAGTCCCTGCCCAAACCGCTGCTGGTATCATCGGCGTTAAGGTCTGGATTTACAAAGGGGAGGCAAGCTAATGTTAGTTCCTAACCGCACTAAGTTCCGCAAGGTTCGCAAGGGTCGCGTCAACGGTCCTGCAACCAAGGGACACTACATCGCTTTCGGTGAGTTTGCACTGCAGGCTCAAGGCCACGAGCGTATTACATCCCGCCAAATCGAGTCTGCTCGTCAGGCTATGACCCGCTACATCAAGCGTGGTGGTAAGATTTGGATCCGCATTTTCCCTCATACTCCAGTGACTAAAAAGCCACAGGACGTAAAGATGGGTAGCGGTAAAGGTAACCCGGAATACTTCGCAGCTAAGGTAAAGCCAGGCACCATCATGTTTGAGATGCAGGGCGTTAGCGAAGAAGTAGCACGCGAAGCAATGCGCCTCGCAGCACATAAACTCCCTGTAAAAACTAAATTCTTGGTGAAGGAGGATGCGTAATGAAAATTGCTGATATCCGTAAGCTGTCAACAGCAGAACTTACCACCGAGAGCACCAAATTACGGGAAGAAATTGCTGAACTAAAGCGTCACCTCGTAACTGGCGAAGTCCAAAACGTCCGCGTTATCCGTGGCAAGCGCAAAGATCTCGCCCGGGTGCTGACGGTATTGGGTGAACAACTCGCAAAGGAGAACATCTAATGGCAAAACAGATTACCGGTGTTGTGTCTTCCAAGAAGACTGACAAGACCATCGTTGTCACCGAGCATGTTCGTTTGACTCACCCGTTGTACCGCAAGCAGTACACGGTGACCAAAAAGTTCATGGCTCACGACGAAAACAACGAAGCCGCTGAAGGCGACAAGGTTACAATCGAAGAAACCCGTCCGATCAGCGCACGCAAGCACTTCAAGTTGGTTCGTGTCAACGAAAAGGCTGGCGTAAAGCACGTCGAAAACGATGTACCTGAAGTCCTTAAAAAGGCCGAAAAGCCTGTTGAGGCAAAAGAAGCTGCTGTCGAAGCAACCGAGGAGGACAAGTAGTATGGTTCAACAAGAATCACGCCTCAACGTTTGTGACAACAGCGGTGCAAAAGAAATTTTGTGTATCCGGGTCCTCGGTGGCACGCGCCGCCGTTATGCTCGCGTGGGCGACATTATTGTTGCAACCGTTAAGGAAGCAAATCCACAAGGTAACGTAAAGAAGAAGTCAGTTGTTAAGGCAGTCGTTGTCCGCACTACTAAGGAAATCCGTCGTAAAGACGGCTCTACTATCAAGTTCGACGACAACGCAGCCGTCATCATCGGTGACGACAAGCTACCAAAAGCAACCCGTATCTTCGGACCGGTACCACGTGAACTTCGTGACCTCGGCTACGCCAAAATCATTAGCTTAGCTCCGGAGGTCCTCTAATGGAAAAAATCTATAAGATCCGCCTCAAGAAGGGCGACACCGTTATTGTTACCGCGGGCAAGTACAAGGGGCAGACTGGTAAAATAGTCGCAACCCACCCACGCGAAAACAAGGTGACCGTCGAAGGCATCAACATTGTTAAAAAGCATGTTAAGCCAAGTCGTGCAAACCCACAGGGCGGTATCCTTGATATCACCAAGCCAATCTGGGTCAGCAAAGTAGCTATCGTCGACCCTTCTACCAAGAAGGCTAGCCGTATTGGTTACAAAGTTGACAAAGAAGGCAACAAAGTCCGCGTCTTCAAGACCAGCGGCAAGGAGATCAAATAATGGCTGACAAGAAAGTAACGACTACTGTTGCCCGTCTTCGCGACGAGTACAACAACAAGTTTGCTGCCGAGCTCAAAAAAGAGCTGGGTCTTGCCAACGCGCACCAGGTGCCAAAGCTTGAAAAGATCACCTTGAACATTGGTCTTGGCAAAGCCAAGGACGACAAGAAAATGTTCGAGACCGCAACGAACACCCTTATTAAGATCACTGGCCAAAAGCCAATGGAAACGACAGCTAAGTTATCAATCGCGAACTTTAAGCTTCGTGAAGGCAACAAAATCGGCCTGAAGGTTACTCTTCGCGGCGATAAGATGTACGAATTCCTTGATCGCCTGGCAAACGTTGTGTTGCCTCGTCTTCGTGACTTCCACGGTATCAGCAACAAGGCTTTTGACCGCCAGGGCAACTACAGCCTCGGCATGGTTGACCAGTCGGTATTTCCAGAGCTGACTTTTGAAGAGACTACTACCGCACACGGTTTGCAGATGGTATTCACTATCAAGAGTGAAGGTCCTGAAGCTTCCAAAGCACTACTCATAAAGTTCGGTATGCCGTTCGAAAAGGAGAATAAATAATGGTTGGCGAAATAAGTTCCGGCAACCGCACAGGAGATCCTGTTTTGCGGCAACAGGCTGCTGGCCGAGCGCTTAGGAAGCTTGAGCTACCAGCAGATGTCGAGATCATCAATGTTGCCCCTGAACGTACTGGCCGAGTGCTGCCCGGCATTATCGATTTGACAACTGACACAGAGCAGCCCCGGTCTATCACGACAGCGGGTATACCCGCTGCAGAAGATTTTGGTACACTGATTATCGACGAAGACCATCATTTTCAAGGAGAAAACCCTCAACAGCAAGGAGAAATTAAATAATGGCACGCAAATCAAACATTGCACGCGATCTAAAGCGTCAAAAGATGATCCAGCAGTACGCCGCTAAGCGCGCTGAGCTCAAAGCTCTCGGTGATGCAGATGGTTTGGCTAAGTTGCCACGCAACTCTTCTCCAACTCGTTGGAAGAACCGCTGTGTTGAGACCGGCCGTCCTCATGGTTACATGCGTACGTTCGGCCTGAGCCGTATTTCTTTCCGTGAACACGCAAGCAAGGGTGAAATCCCTGGCGTAACAAAGGCAAGTTGGTAAGGAGATGAGTATGGTTTCTACAGACCCTATCGCTGACATGCTGACACGCATCCGGAATGCAATCAACGTCCGCAAATCAGAGGTGACAATGCCACACTCTAAGGTAAAGGAAGCAGTCGCTAACCTCCTTAAAGAGAGCGGTTTTATCGCTGACGTAAAAGTAACCGACGCTACTATCGGCAAAACGCTGAAGGTTGTGATCAACGGTGAAGGCGAAAACGCCCGCATCACTGAGATCGATCGTATCAGCAAGCCAGGTCGTCGTTACTACGCTGGCGCAGCTGACATTCCTGTTGTAAAGCGCGGCCGTGGCCTCGTTATCGTATCTACTTCTAAAGGTATGATGACTGGAACCCAAGCTAAGCAACAAGGTGTCGGTGGCGAATTAATTTGTAAAGTTTACTAAAGATAAGGAAATCGAATGAGTCGTATAGGAAAACTGCCTATCAAGATCCCAAGCGGTGTGACAATCACTGTCGACCCCGATTTCGTAACTGTTGCTGGCTCTAAAGGCACATTGAAGCAGTTTACGATGCCGGGCGTAACCGTCACTATTGACGGTGACACCGCTACCGTAACCCGCATCAATGACGAAGCGGTCAACCGCGCCAAGCACGGTCTGATGCGCGCCCTCATCAACAACATGGTCGTTGGTGTGAGCCAAGGTTTTAACAAGCAACTCGAGATCAACGGTGTTGGTTACCGTGTTGCCGCCCAAGGTACCGACCTTAAGTTTAACCTTGGTTTTAGCCACGATGTTATTTATAAGATGCCACAAGGTGTAACCGCTACTCTCGAGCAGAACAAAATTACTGTTACTGGCATCGACAAGCAGCAGGTTGGCCAGGTTGCCGCCGAAATCCGCGCACTAAAGAAACCCGAACCTTACAAGGGTAAAGGTATCAAGTACGCTGACGAACGTATCATCCGCAAGAGTGGTAAATCAGGTAAGGACAAATAGGTAGAAGTATGAACAAGTTAGCACACAAACTTCTCAACCGCGGCCTTCGCAAGAACCGCGTCCGCGCTACGGTTTCGGGCACTACCGAACGCCCACGCCTGAGCGTATTCGTATCAAACCGCCACATCACCGCACAGGTTATTGACGACACCCAACACAAGACTTTGGCTTACGTTTCTACCGTAGGTACAAAGGCAGCCAAGGGTTCTATGCAAGAGCGCGCTGAGTGGGTCGGCACTGAGATCGGTAAAAAAGCTAAAGCTGCTAAGGTATCTGCTGTAGTTTTCGACCGCGGTGGTCGTATCTACCATGGTCGTGTACAGGCACTGGCAGATGCAGCTCGTAAAGCAGGATTGGAGTTCTAATCATGGCTGAAAATACAGCTACAACCCCAGAAGCTGCAGCAGCCGAAGCACAGGCAGCTCAGCAACACCAGCAAAACGCTGGCGGCCGCGGTCCCCGTGGTGGTCAAGGTGGCCGTCAAGGTGGACGCCGGGATGGCCGTCGTCCAGAAGTTGCTCCTGAAGAGAAGCAATTCGATGAGCGTGTACTGCACATCGACCGCGTTGCGCGCGTCGTAAAGGGTGGTCGTCGTTTCCGTTTCCGCGCATTAGTCGTGGTTGGTGACCGCAAAAACCGCGTTGGTATCGGTATTTCCAAGGGTGCAGACGTTACAGCGGCTGTTACCAAAGCTACCGAAGTTGCCAAGAAACATTTTATTACCGTCCACACCGACAAAAACGGCTCTGTTCCTCACGAATTTGAAGCCAAGGTTGGTGGTGCGCGTATTTTCATCAAGCCAGCTAGTGCTGGTACCGGTCTGATCGCCGGCGGTGTTGTCCGCACCATCCTCGAAGTTGCAGGTGTTAAAAACATCTTGAGCAAGTCTCTCGGTTCTACTAACAAGGCGAACACCGCCTACGCAACTATCGAAGCCCTTCGCAACGTTGTTCCTGTGAGCGAGTGGGTACTTAAGCCAGTAAAAGCTGCTCCTAAAAAAGCTGCCGCCAAAACTGCTGCTAAGCCGGTCGCCAAGAAGGAGACTAAATAATGAAGTTCAACGAGCTACAAACCAATCCCGTTAAGAGTGGTAGGCGTGTTGGTCGTGGTATCGCTGCTGGTCAGGGTAAAACCGCTGGTCGTGGTACCAAGGGTCAGATGTCCCGTACTGGTGCAAGCCGCAAACCAGGCTTTGAAGGTGGCCAGAACCCACTGATGCAGCGTCTGCCAAAGCTTCCTGGCTTCAAGTCACACCGGACTGCTTCCGAAGTAGTTTACACCGGTCAGCTTGATGCTCTCGGCGCTAAAGTTGATACTAAGGCCCTTGCTGAAGCTGGTTTGATCTCAAACGCTTTTGTCAGCGTTAAGTTGCTCGTACAGGGCGACGTGACCAAAAAGCACGACGTCAAATTACAGGCTGCCTCTGCTGCTGCGGTAGAAGCCGTGCAAAAAGCTGGTGGTACCTTCGAGAAGGTTGGCCGCGAAGAGCGCCCAATCACTCGCGCCCCCAAAGAAGAACGCCGCAAGAAGTAATCACTTCTCAACTCAGTTCTAACCAGATAGTCGTCACTCACAAGGTGACGACTATTCGTTTGATGGATGTTTTTGTCCTAGTAATGGCAAATACGTCAGACGCTAGGCATCTAAGTCTAAATATCGGGCAATCCATGCGTACCGTAGCGGCTTCTTGTCGCTAGAGGTGGGCCTCAGCGGTGTGGTGGAATGTTTAAGGTTCTTTGCATCGATTGCTATCGCTTGTCCTGGCGTTAAGAACATATCAGATACGTCCTTTCCCTCCGGTTCCACTACAAGGCTTCCGCCATTTTCCGGTGTCGCTGGAGCACGTCCGCATAGCATAATATGCGTTGCCCCACGCCAGTCCTTATGCGGGTCGATATACTCGCTGGATCTATAAAGCGAACTCCAACACTCGGGTGTGGGCTGTACTGGCCGTCCGGCAAGTTTTTCGGCAAGCTGCAAGAATGCTTGTTGGCCAAAGAAAGCGTTTAACACATGGCCACTAGGGGAAAAGTTGGGATCCCCATATAGGTTCTATGCCTGTAGTTTTCCAACCGTCAGTAGATGATGCTTTGACGGCGCTATCTTTAGATGCCTGCAAAAGACTTGTAATATCTTGTTGGTCAAGGATTGTACATGGAGAAGTAAAACCTTGCTCATGGTAGGCTGCAATCGAAATGCCCCCCAAGTCAGGAATGATGTCTGTAACAGGGGTCAATTGTATTTCGGGAAGGTCATCAAAGAAAGATTCGTATCCGGTGGTCATACGATGTGTCCTCAATTTTAAGAATGTGTTTTTACGTACAGTGGGTGCTTTATCGTACCATTCGCGACGCGCTGCAAACATGAAACACGCCTTGCTTATGATGATCGCATATATTTGGCTGGGATGGAAGGATTCGAACCCTACACCCAGGATCATAACCCTATGTCTATCACGTGCGTGATTGGCTAGCTAGGACTAGCCGGTGCTTCTTTGAGCCACTCTATCATGCGCTCTTTGTGCTCGGTGGGTAAGTTTTTGCGTTCTTCGTAGGTAAAGCCACCAGCTATTTCGCTGCTGGGGTGTTCAAGTTCGAACAATAAACAATCGCCTTTGACCGGACAAGACCGGCAGATGTGTTTTGCTCTCATCACGTGATGCGGCGCCTTCGAAAAGAATGCATCAACGTTGTCGAGTTCCGTACAGGAGGCATGATCGTTCCAGGTTTCAGCGTAGCCGCTTAACCTGTAGCTTTCGTCTAATAGCGGGCCTTCGGGCATCTCTGCTAGAGGCGGAGTTGGTATCTCTGAATCAGAGGTGACGGGAGACGTCTCCGGTACGTTTACTTCGGCTACTTCAACTAGCTCAGCCCCGAGTCTCTGTAGTGAGAATTGTCCGACAAAGCTCTGTATAGCCTCTTCGGAAAGGGTAGGGCGCAGTTTTCGCCGCCACATGGCTGCACGCGTAATAAGCCGGGTCTCATCGACAATTGTTTGAGGTTTGAGAGGACCAAAGCGTTTTGTGAGCGTTGGCGAAGCTTCGATGGCTGTGCGAACCAAATCGGCCGCCGCCTCAAGCTGGATAGCCTCTACAACTTTATACGCGCCATTGGGAATGCCTTTTCGCCGCTTACGTAAAAACTTGTCAAATACGCCGGGATTGGCGCGTATAACATTGAACAATTCTGAGCTAGACGCATACCCTAATGCATGCGCTATATCGACTATAGACACCTCGGCTGCCGGGTCAACCAAAGGCACCTTAGCCAGATGTCGCAGTAGTTTCTCGGCATCACCCGAATCCAAAAATACGGTGTTCTTCGATATGGTATATCCTAGCTCTAGACCCTTGCAGGTCTTCATAAAGAAGTCAATGGACGGCTTTGGCCAGCCCTCACTTGTTAAAAAGCTCGTTAAATCTAAGCGTGTGACTTTGCGGTTGGTATCAATGTAGAGCTTGCTCAGGACTTCTTCTGCTTCCGGCAGTACGTATTGAGTTCTGTTTCCAGTGCGAACACTAATAAGCAGTGGTTTGCCTTGTGCGTTAGCCCGCTGGGACAAAGCGTAACGCGCGCCGGCCTCCGTTACTAATTCACGTTGGATGGTCGGTAGGTCACCAAGCGGAATATAGCGCTCGGGCACATCTGGATATTCATTGCGAACGAGGAGCAGCTCATCGAGGAGTGTACCAGCAGGAATACCATCGAGTGCGTCGGCAATACTAATTGACTTATGCGTAAACAACTCATTTGACTTATCTTGGTCTTTGCTTGGTTGTGATGACTTTGTATAGTCACTGTGTGTTTTTACACTATTTCTCTTACGGCGAACGCCCGGTCTGCCAACGACAAGCCCTTGGCTTATACATTCCTCACCGTACACGTCGAATGGCGTTACGAGTCGTTTTGAACTGGGTGATTTGTACTTGTCGATTATGCAGTACATACCGGTTAGCGAATCGTGCAACCTGCCGCCACGACCGGTAGTTTGCCCCATTTCCACCATAGAAGAAGTAAGGTTAACGAATAGATACTTAATAGGGTGGTCGAAGGCTTCATTAAGCAATTTTGTAAAGGTAAGCGCATCGTATTCGCCTCGTTTGAACGCGGCGATAATCTCATCATTTTCGTTATCGGTGCGGAAGTTGCCTACAGCTTTAACTCGCATAGGCCGTGGCTTACCCGTCTGCGGGTCAGTTATTTTCTGTTGACATGCCAGGCTGGCAATCTCCTGCGCGTGCGCGCTTCCTTGCTCGTGACCTTTTTTATCGGCATTTCCTCTGCCCGGTATACATTGGACTATGCCTTGATGCCCAGCTTCCGCCCGCTCGTGCATGACATCTACGATGAGTTTGTTGCGGGCCTCGTTGTAGATAAGACCGGAAAGGTCCCTCTCGGTCACGGTACTTCGCTTCGAGGTCATCTCTACCGTTTCGCCGCTGTATAACGCAAATAACTGGACTCCATTGGAAATACCCAATTCGACCGCATCCCGCGATGTTACCGGCCTGAGACTTCGTTTAATACCCAATACTTTACAGCTGGAACGATCCTCGTCGAAGTCAGGAGTGGCTGACATAGCGAGTATCGTAGGTTTGCGATGCTCGATGATGTGCCGCAGGCGAGCCGATATTTGCGTGCCGATAGCCCGATGAACCTCATCGAGTACTAACAGGTCGGTTGCTTCGCAGAAGTACTGCCAATCACGTTCGCTCATTGCGGTTACAGCCTTATAGGTCAGGAGCCAGGCATCGGTTGGTTGCCGTGCTTCGGGCGGGCCATGTTCACCTTTATACGTCAACGGCCGGATATTTGGCGAGAATTGTCGGTAGGTTGCTTCTGTCTGCTGGCGGGCAACGCGTCGGGGAGTCAGCGTTACCGAGGTAAGCGGTGGCTGGCCTTCGGCGGGTACTGTGCCGATACCGACCATATTCGTCATGATCGCCGCCATCGTACTTTTGCCGGCATTTGGTGGCAGGGGCATTATGACACTCCTACCGTTTTCATGCATTGTTTCTAGGAAAAACTCGTCAAGCTCCTGGAATACCCCAGGCTGGTGCGGTCGCAGTTCGACCCCTTCGACTTCTCCACCGAGTAGCGCGCCGATACGGCTATGAAAGTTATTGGCAAGCGCTTCTTGCCTGGCCGCCCACGTCGCCGGGTCGGGTAAATTATCAGCAGATCCAACGTTTGGATTATAGGGATTAAAGTCGTTCGGGCTTCCCTCCATCTACACAATTATTACATAGGTAGTCGCTGGCATTTGTAAGATATAAAGGATTATACGATCAAGTTAGGGGGAATTGGAGCGGCATCGGCGTCGCGCTACATTAGACCTCGTGGGACTTTCGTTTTACGAATAGGTAACCGCTACAACCCAGGGTGATAGCGATACAAGCGTACGCCAACCAGTCACCGAATTTCGTATATAAAGTAGATAGCGACGAGGTGGGAACATCGGCAGTTATACTACTGGCCGTATTTTCCCGGGCCTGCTGTTCTGCAAGCACGCGTCCCTTAGCATCACTGATCGTAAGCTGACCGTCGCGTCCGGTGCGGACAATCGACATGCCATTTTCGACACCACGCGTGATAGCGATGCGGCTATGGAGCCAGCCGTCATTATTGAAGTCCCAGGCAGGGGCAAGAAGTATCGATGCACCAGCTTGGCGATAGGATCGTACAAATGTTTGGAAATCCAGGTCTTTACAGATGATAACACCTTGTAGATGGTTGCTACCGGGGACAGAACCGAGCGTATTGCCCTCGTCAAAATCACTTTCCAGTCCAGGAATAAGATGCTGTTTGACGTACGTGGCCTCGCCTTGATCTGGCGTAACAATGATAGCCTGGTTCTCATAGGTTTCAGCGCCTGTTTGTACCATAACGCCCACGACAGCGGTGATATGGTATTGCTGTGCAGTAGTCGCCAGCTGCTTCACGATAGGAGCAATTTGTTCATGAGTGGCGCGTAATCCTTTTTCTGGAAACACGACAGCCTTTACGTGTTGTGCTGACAAACGCTGCATATCTCTTTGGTAAGCCGATAAGATGGCCTTGCCGGCTGGGTCGACAGCTGGCACTTCTTCTGATGGCTGGGCGACTACCGCACTGGCTACCTTCAGCTTTGTACTATTGTCCGGTTGATGTAATCGGAACGTCCCGAACCCGCCAATCAGCACCGCAAGGCCGATGGCCAGCAAGGCGATACCCGTCTTCGTGCGGGCAGCCGTACTCGGCAACACCATAGCTGCAAGTGCTGCTGAAAAAGCTGTCAGTAAGAACGAGATACCCCAAATACCGGTGACAGAAACAACTTGGAATAAGGTTAAAAAGGCGCTTTGTGTATAGCCGAGACTCCACCAAGAGCCATGCGGTGCCAACAAGGTTAACAGATATTCGCCCGTAACCCATAGGCTGCCGACGGCCACTATTGCCAGCAGCGGTTGCCGTCGGATAAAGAACAGTCGGCCAAGTGAAACAGTACCAACCATGACAGCTGTAATATATACGATCAGGACGACAAGCAGGGCTGGCGGCATTTGCAGCGTATTGGCAAAGTATACCGACATGCCGATCTGACCAAGCACACTGGCGACCACTGACAGCATAATAGTTCGACGGGCAGAAATTCGTGGAGCTACGATAAGCAGCGGCACTAAGATAAGCCAGGTTAAAAGAGGCAGCGGATGAAGCCCGAAACCAAAGTAAAAAAGCAAAGCAGACAGGATTGCAGCAGAATCGCTGACGCGCAGTCGAAAGCCGGATGTGTGTTTGTTCATGGTAGTTTTAATATGACCTTTCTTTATATTGATACGCACTAAGCGCATGGATAAGCGCTTGTTTGCAGAAGCTTCGGAACTGCGGCTCAGACATCGACAAACGTCCGCCTTGACGCAGCGCAATCAAGCCGTGTAACTGCGCGGCAAGCGCTAACGCTATCTCGGGGGCACTGTTACCTTGCAACGTACCTTCGGCGATACCTTTTTGTACGTTCTCCACGATGATGCTAAACGTTGGCGAGTCACTGCCTGTGTCGGCTGAAAGCCGCCGGGCATTATTGCGAGGGTCGATAAACATCGTTTGGTATAAGTTGGGGTGCAGCAGATAAAAATCTACCAGGTCAGCGCCAATGTCGAGTAAAGCCTGTGCATATGCACGTGTGTCCGTAATTGTACGCCAACGTACCGCTAGATCGTTAAAATAATGGTCGGCTATCGCGTCCAATAAAGCTTGGCGGTTGGTATAGTGGCGGTAGAGCGCCATGGGGGTTACGTCAATTTCGTCGGCTAAACGACGCATAGATAAAGCAGATGCCCCGTCGTGTTCGATCAAGGCGACAGCTGCTTCAAAAGCCCTTTGTTTAGTGTGCATGTATACAGTGTATACTATGTTTGTCTGAAATGACAATATATCCGTAGTGCCGCGGTATTTATTGCGGTCGTATACTCTGGTAGCAACCGTCTTTACTGCTGGCATACATGACAGCGGCCAGCTTTAGGACAGTAGTTGCGGCGCGGAGCGGGGACACGGCTCGAGGCTGTTCTTGCTCGGCATTTTTTTGAGGAGCAAAACTGTTTTGACGTGACAACATGACGCGGGTGGCTTCTTCGACTTCCTTGGCAGTACATGGCAGTGCAGGCAGGGTATTGGCAGCAAGCACGGTATGTATGTAATCCAATATGCCGTTCCAATCCTCACGCTTTTCGGTGGCTTGCGCCATTTCATACAAATGTACCATTTGATCGTCGTCAAATACGGAAGCAGCTAATCGCTCATACGGCAACCCATCGGGCATTGGAGCTTCAGGTTTAACTACGCCCTCCCATGCCAAATCTATAATTCGCTCGGTATAAGCACGCTTTACCAGCGCTTCCTGTGGTTCGCGTCCTATGCTAAGGGTACGAATAAGTTCGCCGGTATAACTAAATAGGTAATTACCATTTTTCATGGGGAACTCGCGACTTATGGGGATGCCATGTGCAGGCAATAGCCTATTTAGCCGCAAACCATGCATAGAACCCATAGTAAAACGTACATCGAGAGATTCCATGCTCGCTAAGTCAGAACGTTTGACAAGCAGCTCAGCCATTTGATCTTCGAACCGCTGGGGCATCCCATCTTCACGCTGATTATTAAGCGCAGCGAATTGCTTAAAATGATCACACGTATTGGTCAGGGCTTGACCGTACGTATCAGCCTCCAAATAACCGGTGTAAAGCGACACTTTGTCGAACGCATCAAGCAGCTCTTTTTCTTCAGGAACACTACCGCGTACGTCCATGCTGCGTACGGCCGCATGAGTACCTAACAGTGCAACTTCAATCGGCTTTTTGCGTCTAAAAAAACGTTCTAGCTTTGTATTAGGGGCATCGGCTGCCAGCTGGTAGCGCATGGCGGCAGCTTCAAAACCTGGTGTTTCAACCACGTATACATTGGCGCCCCGAACATGATCAGCCATAGCCTGTTGGTCTTCTTCGCCATGGCGGCTCAAGTAACCGGATACATGTAATATAGGCCAGTCGGGATGTCGCTCCTGGATGCTCGTGGGCGCTGCCGGATCTGTCTCAACAGAGATAACTGAGTTTGTAGACGTTTCTAGGGTCGCACCCATTGAGGGAAAATGTTCCTCGTGCATCCGGATACTATACCATAAAAACATTGTAAAAGCAACGCTTGTATGGTATAGTTTGTGTAATTATGGACATCCAACGTAGTCTTGGACCGGTAGCTATCGATCTGTCACGAAACGGTTACTCCGATTATGTGCAAGAAACCTACCAGAGTGAGCTAGCACGACAGGGTGTAGCATTCCCTTCGCCCGAGTTAAGCGAAGTACTTAAGCTCTGGGATGCGAACGCTGCGCTGGCCAGGGGCAGTATCGCGCTTGAGGCTGATGGCAGCGTGATAGACGTTAGTGGCTTTGACTTTAACGCTGCTGCTGAACAATTACGGCTACCCGCAAACAGATCTGCGCTTCGCAACAAAGAAAAGCTACAATTGTTAACATGGCTAGCACTTCTATCGGAAGCCGGAACAGATATTGCCAGCCGTAAGGCTGCGGAGTCAGGCGAAGAAAGCCTGGATGTCAAAGAGGCAAGGGCTACTACGAGCAGTCTCAAAGAGTTTGTCCAGATAGCAATGGTAACAGAACGCTGGGGCGAGCCGTGGAACAATGTAGTTGCAGACCGCTTTGAAGGTCCGACCGTTGCCTTTCCGCTTAGTAGACGTGGCATGGAAAGGGGCATGACCCTGCTCGCAGCACCGATGTTCGAGGGCATTGCGCGTCAGCATTTCAGATCGATGAGCCTACTCAGGTTTAATATCCAAGCAACAATCGTCGGGCAAATGCCATCCAGCGAGTATGCCGAGGTCTACAGTAATATCGCTGCAGGTATTGGGCAGTTCTATCATCACTCGCCTAAGGCATGCGATGAAATGGTGCAGTGGTGTGTCAGCGAGCATTTGCTGCCCGGAGAAGTTGATTGGTCAGAAAAAATCCGCAGTGCTTCTGAGTATACTCATGATCGAATGGGAGAGATGTAATCAGGGCTGTACTTTTAGATAAGCTACAGGACGCCGACAGCAACAGGATACTTCGACAACACAGATTGTCACAATTAGCCAAGGCTAGGAGGCAGCCAAGACGTCATCCCGAGCCCCAAGTAACATACGAATAATGTGCCGATAGCATAGAAGATAAACATAGTGCGGGCATTTCCCGAATCTTTACGCCACATAGTGGTCGCCCACGGCATCACGAACCCGACGACGATAAGTCCGATAAGAATTGGCCACAAAAACAGCAGATAAATGAAGCCGAAACCGATCGCGTCCCGCGGCTTAAGCATCAGTAAGCTGCTGAGTATCGCAACCGATACAACGATTACCCGAAGAATGGTAAGGGCGCGTGATCTTTGGACGGGCGCAGAAGACATACCATAACTATATCAGGTAGATATTTGGTTTGTTCATGCCTAGTATTTGTATAGATTTTTAAGGCAGTATGATTTATCTTTATCTCATGCCCAGTAGAGACTTAACACCATTTCTGGATGCCAGGCAGAATCAGCTACAGTTAGAGATGTCAGCAGGAGATGCCATAGACACTAAAGCTCTAGGCGTTCTTGCAAGTGATTTTGCGGTACTGTTATTTGTGGCACAGTCGAATACTATCGACCTCCACTCTTTTAAAATTGGTAGCCCAGTAATACTTCTTGCTATTGCATTAGTATTGACATGTATAGCCATCTGGCCTCGAAGATATGCTGGTGCGAGCACTAACACCTTCGAACACCCAGAATACCTACAGTTTAGTACTACTAGGCTCGTAAAACAGCCTATTGGGGACACGGAAGTAGCAATAGTAAAGAATAAGAAGATCAATAAACAGCGCTGGCTATTTTGCTCGTCGGCGCTTATATTGACACTACTGGCATCTGTAGTACTGTTTTTCGTGTTATACTTTAAGTAAAGAAAGGTAGGCTATATGTTGAATTTATTCACAAAACGCGGTCATGGTTCAAAAGGAACAACTACATATCCAAGTAGTCTACCTCCTGCGAATCCTACTGATACTGTTATCAAAGGCCTCTAGTCTCTCTATTAAATGACATCAATTTTCGAAAAGAATTGAGATGTCCACATTTGATACATGTAAACGAATTACCAGGATTGTAGTTTTCACATATCAAGCACATCCAGGGGGTAGCTGACCATATAAAGTTATTGGAGTCCAACACTTCTGCTTTGTTGCTCACTTCATTCAAAAAAGTTTAAATATATGTTTGCGTCTACAAAAACCCTCATATGTTAAATATAGCACTATATAGTGTAGTGCTATTTACACTTGAGGCAACTATGTGTAGTATGCTCGTAGCTCGATCTGTAAGGTCGGGAAGGGGCGACATTCAGGTGGCGCGCCAAACGAACAATTTGTGACCTAAACTTGCAGTAGCGTAAGCATGGTTTTAAAATCCGAAACAGATACTAACCCCGTCGTTAGCATCCTGTTTCGGTCGTACTTGGAAACAAGTATGGGGCGTGAGCCCGCTGGCGGCGGGTTTTGTGTTTGACCGACGATACAAGTAGCGTCTCTATATCAAAAAGGTGGATTGGTTCGAGCGAACCACAATCCTAATAAAAAGGAGAGCGATATGTCTATCGTGCAATTACCAAACAATGAGCCGCTACCAGCGACGTTTACGTGCGCAATATGCGACAAACAAATATCACCAGCCCAGGCAACGGCTGGCTTTATGGCGTGGGACCGTACGCAAACGTTTGCCTGCGAAAGCCACTTTTGGAGCGGTGCACAGTATATTCTTGGCTGGGTAGACTTTATAACAAATCAGCGTGTCGAGGCAAAAAAGCACGGCGTTGAACTGCCATTATTCGGCGAAAGCAGTCCATATGCATAATCTCTATATCGAAGAGCGCATTTGCAACGATAAAGATACGCTGGCATCGGACTTGGCCCATCATTTATATACTCGCCAGTGCCATGGTCGCATGGTAATCGTGGCCGACGATCCCAAGCAACTAAAGCTCGATACACATAAACAGTGGGGCAAGATTGTGCGACAGTGCCAATCAGAGCGCAATAAGACATTGAACGCCCCTCGGATTATGGAATTATCGCATCATATTGCCCGTATGCAGGATATGCGGTTTTCGCGCAATATTGCACCTGATATTAACAAATCGATGGAGTTTATAACAGCGAGGCAAGGCCAGATAACCCCCGAACCCTGTTTTACCATGTACATAACCCGCAAGGTGTCCAAAAAAGCCATGGAAAAGCTTTGTAGCATGATACCCGCTGGCGGGCTTGTTGTATGTTACACCTAGGAGAGATGCAGCTTACGACGCAACCTAGCTGCATTGCCATCGGGGTTGCTTACGTCTACGTCATGTAAGTCCTTGCGATTAGTTAGACCATATGCTAACAGGGCCGTATTAAAATCTCGTAATGTCGTTACATGCACTTCGCGGAATAATTCAATTTTAGCCGCAGTATAGTCGTTGCTGGAAATGTCAGCGAGCTCTGGAACCAGCTTCGTTATTGTCCTAAGGATGTCTTTATGACCCATTCCGGTAGGCATAAGCGCAATGATTGCATTGTGCAGTGGAGTGTCGGGGAATTGCGGCTGTTGAATGCCTTCTCCGGGCACGATCTCCACATATCCGTCACGCACCAGTATCGTTGACAGCGCAACGTCGTTAACTTTATCCTCGAGGTGCAGGTGGTTTTTAGTGATGTCCTCAATTATTTGCCACGGTGTTACCCGATGTTGGCTGTAACGTGGCGACACATCTGGCATATCGTTACGTGCCAATCCAAAAGCGGTCATGGCTAGGCTTTCGTTTTGTATCTCATCGAGGGAATTATCGGCATTGTAGGTGAATGTCGCACCGCGTAGATTAACTGTGGTTGGCACACCCCCATCCTTAATGCGGGCAATAAGTTCGGGAAGCGGATTGCGATACTCGGGGCTCGTCGGGGCACTACGCTTGTGGTTGGCTACTCTCCATTTGGTGGTTTTGCTAATCGCGTAGGCCGCAAGCGGGAGTGTCTGAAAACGCGACGACAAACCGAGCATAGCAAGCCTGAAGTCGTCCGTCAGGATCTTATTAGCGGTGAGCACCATTTCTACCTGTTCTTCCACCCTGACCCGCGTGTCACGGATCGGTAAGCTGATGTGCATTGGATTTTTTACTTGTAGCAACTGTCTTGCATATGCGTTGCGTAAGACTGTCACTGCTGCTGGCCATAGGTCCGGTTTTTTGTTGCTCAAGTCAGCAAGACCCAAATTTTTATACAATGCTTCGAGCACGGCTAAATGGCGTGTGTCAGGACCAACATCATAGGCTTCAAGGGTCTGGTCTTTGTCAAGGCCGGCAGCAGTGCATGCAAGGATCGCGAGGAAAGGTGTTCCATCTGGCTTGTCGGGGAATGCCTCCTGGGGTCTGGCGACGACGGTGTGATTAACGAGCTGGTTTTGATCCTGACTCTTGAGCAGGGTAAAGCCCGTTACGACTTCGTCGGTCAGCTCTTTTTGGGAATCAAACACTGGCTGCGTGGCTATATCTATATATACTGGTATGGCCTCGTGGTTAGGGGCTGGCATAGTGTAGATATAACGATTCATAGTATTTTCCTAATTATGTATTCCTAATTTGCGGTGTAGCCGGGCGATATTACCTCGGGGATGAGTAGTATCCACGTCGTAGATGTCATCTTTGTCAATTATGCCGCGGGCAAAAAGATAGAAGTTCAGTGAACGCATGTTGGTAGTATTAGTAGCTTCGTGGAGACCTACTCTGGCTCTCTTAACTTCTTCTTCGTCAAGTTTTTCGAACTCAGGCACGTTATGCTTGATAAGTTCGATCAATTGTTTATTGGTCATTCCGGCAGGTAGCAGCGTCAAGATAGCCAGTTGTAGCGTATCGTCGGTCAAAGCAGATACATCTTGCTTTTCGGTAACGGTGAACTGCGTATAACCTTCGCGTACTAATTCGGTAACGGTGTTGACGGGATTCAGCTTTGGAGGTAGCTCCAACATCTTCAAAGCATTCTTGTATACGTCTAGCGCTATGATACTGTGCTCGGTGTAATAGGGGTAGGTATGCGTCATGTCAGCTGGCGAAAGTCCCAATGCCGCCATCGTCATTGTCTCGGCGGCGATTCCACCAAGTTTGCCGTTAAAATCACTACTGACAATGGCACCGAGGCTGCCCATAATACTACACACGCCATTTTCCTTGATGGCAGCGACAAGGCGCTCAACATGCGGTTCCTTTGTTTCCATGCGCGATGGCGCTGTGACAATCCGTAATACTTTGGACAATCCGATGGTCGCAATCGCCGGTACCGAAAGTAAACTGCCTAGTTTTTCCATATCTTGGTACAGATCCTCAGGTTGCTTGGTGTGAAGTGCCGAACCAACTTTTCGGGTTAGGTCCCTGAGCTTAAGCCGCTGAAAAGATTCTGCGACAGGCATGTTCAGAAGATGCCTTACCTGTAGTATGCCTGTTTCATAAGAGTGATTTATGGCTTTTACCGCAGGCGCCCAGCTGGATGGGTCGTCATGGCTAAAGTTTTGCATGCCTAGCTGTTCGTAGGTTACATCCAGGGTCGGAAAGGCGCCCTCGCCGTTTGCTCCAAGCGCTCGGTATGTTTGTTCGCGGTCAAGACCGGCTGCAGTAAGTGCAGCGACTGCCACGTACCAGCTGCTTCGTTCGTTAGGGGACAGACCGAATGCGATGAACTCCGAGGGCTGCGCCACGCGGGTCGTGTTTGGCCGGGCTGCTCCGCCTTCATCCGGTAAAAAACTGAAGCCGGTAATTCTGCTGTCGAAAACCAAGTCATTAAAGTCGAAGGTGTCGATTGTATCGAATCTTACGTGTGGTGGTACTTCTGTCTCGATAAGCTGCGGTAATGTATCTCTGGTCATGGAGACATTGTACGCTATTTGTCTACGTATGTTTACGGAGAGGTAGCGTAAGCAATCGTTTGTGGTCGTTACAATACGCAGCGGCGGCGTGCTGTTTGTCTAGGACGCTGCCGTAGAGAGCCATCGTAAGTTGCGATATGCTCGATGCGTTAAATTGGCGGTTCAGCGATCTACGTGCTTCATTTACTTCATCCAGGGTGATTGATCTATACGCCTCAGCCTTACGAAGATAATGGGTGATCGTATGATCAGATTGTCCTGTTGCAGCTAAACGCGCTACTGCCGCATGTAGTGGATGATCGATGACCTGCGTACTGTCTGCAGCAACACGTACGAAGTCTTTTTCAACGCCGTGTCCTATCGCGTGAGAACGATTTACGGTATCTACTCCGAGTTGTTTTATCTGAGCCGACATAAGAATGCTTGATATATCAGCATTAGACAATTCTGGGTTTCGTAGTATACGAAGCGTCTCTTTGCCAGTAAAGTCGAGGAGCCAGAGCGTTAAGACCTTTCGCTCAATGTCGGTCAGTGATCCGTCATTGTTAAACTCCATGGTAAGGCCGTTGCTGGCAATGGTGTTGCCAACACCTTCGGTTGCCAGCCGTTGCGTGAATGCTTCACGTGTTTCGGCGACAGTCTCTATGACGCCGGCCGTGTCCGCGTCGGCTGCACTCTCTGGCTGTAATTGCCACTGGGCCACCTGAGAGAGTACCAGCGCAGCAGCATTATTAGGGAGCGAGTATGCTTCTCTAAGGCTTTCAAATGCTTTCAGCGCGTTATCCTCGCCGTAATTTTTAACCTCGGTATGTTTGATGCGTTGTTGACAATTAATGTAATGGTACCGTGTTTGCTCGGTAGCCGGTAGCTGCAGTTTTCGCCAGGGATGTAATAGGCCAAGCTGATAGGAAGCACCTACACGTTCGAGGGCATTGTCTTGTAATTCCAGCAGTGAAAAGCCGTAGTCAATAAGCTCGTCTGCTCTATTGTCGTACGCAGCACATACTTCGGACATGTTTAAGCCTATCCCGGATAAGGCGATAAGGGCCATCAGATTAGGGGTAAACGTTTTTGCCACTTTGGGTTTAAGGTCTTCGAAGCAGGGTAGGGGCGCGGCTGCGTCATACACAAAAGTAACATTTGGTGGGGTGTCAGGAACGGCTTGTTCGCGCAACAAGCTGATAGCACCGATATTGCCTGTTTGTTGATTTATCTCTACACCAGCATGCGGTGCGTATTCATTGACAACATCAAGATTAACGGGTGGAAGTTCAGTCGCTATACTCATAAACATCTACTTATAACCTTGATTGGAGGCAGCGTCAATTATTATATTGACAAAGCCAGCAACGCGGAGCATTATCCTGACATAAGTACAGGGGTGTATATGGGAGAAGATCTACCACTTATCACAGAACCGAACGCCAACATTGTCCTGGAGGCATTCCACCTAGCGAAGACTGCGGAAGAGGCAGGACGTGTCATTATTACGGCTACAACTGATATGCAAAAAACACTTATCCAAAGAGAGGACCACGACTTTGATTATCACGAGGTAGACCCATTTGGCAACGATACGCTAACTTCTGGCGCCTACATTGCCGGTGTATTAAGAAGGCGTCATATGTTTAGCAGGCGTAAGCTGGTTGCCCTTAGCTCTCCTGATGAAGTGCGACTAGGCGACACCCTATTAATCGATTTTAGAGACCGACCAGGTCAAGTTACCCTGTCGACACACATGAGTAAAGTCACCTTTGTTAATCGTCCACAACCTGGGACGTAGCGGCTGTTATTCCCTGTGTTCTAGCATCAGGCTATATTTTAAACACTATTAGACGAGATGGTCAAAGTACCGTGTAATTGATGACATCAATATTGATCATGTCAGAATAACACCTTAGGCGCAGGCAAGAATGAGCGATATCGTTGTCTTGTATTACGCATCATGGTACATATGGGGCATGACATCTTCTGAATTTCCTGAAAATCCCGCTCTACCTGAGCCTGAACGCTCAATTGATACGTCAGATATCGTCCGTTTTTACTCTTCCGATGTTGAAGCCGGGTTGAGAGAAGTCAATCAACAACTCGCAACTGAGGGCAGGACCGCTTACAATCACTTTACGATAGGTACCATTCTGTATGACAAAATCGTCATAGCTGCCGAAAGCGGCGATACTGCCACTATTGATGACCATATAAAGACGATGGTCAAGCTTGAGGAGATGCCGAGTCACCTATTCGCTAACGCCTGCCTAGCAGGTATACGCGCCGGAAGTGCATACGCAGGTACTCGACTCCGAGAGGAGCTAGCGGCGTACAAGGGAGGTTTTGACCCAAAAAAAGATGTCCGTGAGGACGACTCTTTAGCTTACCCGTTTACCATGCATGACATTCTTAAGAATGTGGTTGATGGATGCCACGAGCGAGACGAAGACCCAACGCCCTGGATCGATGCATACGCTATTAATGACGTAGATAACCGGTCGCTTTATATGAGGCACTACGAATACAAAGTAAAGGATGGCGATGAGGCGGCTCAACAGGCTTTGGATGCTATCATCGCCGAAATGGCTCACGGTAACATACTTCCGCCTGAATTTGTACTTTCTTTTGCCGCACAATGTATCTCTAAAACCGCGGATGAATCGATAAGAAGTCGGTATGTCTCCCGGATGCTTACGGCCGCCAAACGGGTATTTCCGACACAAAGTGTCGTTCTTGACCTTATTAATGCCGGCCAGGCCATGATGCACACTACATATGAGCCGTCTCATATCGAGCAGCTTCAGGAATTAGTAGATCGACTTGGAGAAGCGTCAAACTTTACGCCATTCCAATTAGCTAAAAGCCAGCTTGCATGGAGGTCTGAAATCACGCGTGCTACAGTGGACAGGCCCGAGGATGTTGTCACTGATCTGGAGCAGCGTATTATTGCACTTTGTAATCTGGCATCTCCAATCGAGCCGTCGGATCATTTTTTCGCTATGGGCTTAAAGAGCAATTTGCTCCATATGCACGCGGATTACTGTGCCCGTAAGGGTGACTTTGCATCTGCAAAGGTTTTTCTGGAACAACTAGGAGGGCGGATGCTTCTGCGGGATATCTGTTATCAGCAGTGTCTGAGATCTATTACGACATTCGAGCAATTAGAGGAACTACGCCCACCCAATGAAAAGCTTGCCGCCGATAAGCACCTCGCTATGTTATTCGGCCTCACCGAAGCCGGATTGGCCAACGATTATGACAGGCTGGCTAATCTGGCGGCTGAACTTCTCCGTGAAGCACAGGAAAACAAGAACATACCATTATTTGCGCTTCAGCCAGCCTATGAACTGGTGGAAAAACATGCCCCTGATGCGGCCAAGCGATTACTTAGTGACATATTATCAGCCATTGATGCGGGTAAACGGGTTTTTACCTTTTCGCAACATTTTAAGGAACAGGCTGTTGTGGCAGGAGTGCCGGGTGCGGCGCAGCGTATGTGTCAGAATATTGAAAACCAGAGGTGGATAGATCCTTCGTATCAGCTTGCAGAGAAGTGGAAGCTTGTAAAATTAATATCCAAGGCAGGGCAGTAGTTGTATACTACGGTAAATGACTAAAACCCAAAGACTCGTATTACTCGTTAGCATCTTAGCTTCCTTCGTAAGTATTACCGACGGATTTATCGTTAACGTCGCATTGCCAGCCATCAGCAAAGATTTAGGCGGAGGTCTTGTATTACAGCAGTGGGTTGTCGATGCCTACCTTATTACTCTGGGTTCATTGATGCTCATTGCCGGATCGTTATCAGATCTTTTCGGCAGACGTAAAGTATTGCAGGCCGGTTTAGGTATCTTTTTGGTAACATCGCTACTCTGCGCTGCCGCATGGAACGGCACATCCTTGATTGCTTTTCGTGCGCTACAGGGTATCGGAGGTGCTTTAATCGTGCCGAGTTCTTTAGCTTTGATCATTTCGGTATTCACGGGTCCCGCACAGGGTAAGGCTATCGGTACCTGGACTGCTTGGACGGGTATCGGTACTATCGTCGCGCCATTGCTGGGAGGCGTGTTGATCGAAACCTTCTCGTGGCAAGCCATATTTCTAGTGAACGTTATCCCGTTACTGGTAACTATGTGGCTGTTGCGCAAAATGGATATCGGCGAACAGATACGCGACAATACGCCCCTTGATATACGCGGCGCCATCACAGGCGCGCTTGGACTCGGGGGTGTTGTATACGCCCTTATCGAGCAGTCACATTATGGCTGGTCCAGCCCACTTATTTACGGATCACTCACGCTCGGTGTGCTGCTATTGGCATACTTTATACGGTATGAGCAAACGGGCAATGAGCATCCGATGCTGCCGATGTCACTTTTTAAAGCACGTAATTTTGCCGTAGGTAATGTTGCCACCCTGATGATTTACGCGGCACTCGCTGCAGCGGTTTTTCTTATCACTATCTTCGTACAACAATACGGCGGTTATTCGGCGCTTGAGGCGGGCTT
>JGI24737J22298_10000105_pt1 | contig 25254 bp, 21 predicted proteins | sample KBSCornC3_FD_22298 | JGI IMG/M metagenome (IMG submission 22298) | reverse complement strand
CCAAAAAAGTAGGTATCAACAGGTTAAGGGTTTATTTCGCGGGCGATAACCTGTTAACCATAACCAAATTTAAAGGCCTTGATCCTGAGCGTTATGGCAGCGGAGACCAGGTGCAGTACCCGCAAAATAAAATCTACTCTTTTGGTTTGAACGTTTCCTTTTAATTAGCCCACATGAAAAATCGAATTATAATAACCATCATATTAATTACATCGCTGTTTTTAGGTGCATGTAAAAAGGCCCTTGATCTAAACCCCAACGATCAGATAGCCACTTCAACTTTCTATAAAACGAAAGCAGACTTTGACGCGGCTTTGGCAGCGGTTTACGCTTCCCTTCAGCCAGAAGAATTTTCCTATGGCATGGGCTTCAGGGATGGCTTTACTGATAACGGCTACAATCAGTTTAATTCGGGTGCTGCCAAGGATTTTGTGCAAGGCAACTTTAACCCCACTACAGGTGGTTATGAAACTGCCATTTATAACGATAGTTATATAGGTATTACAAGGGTAAACCTGTTTTTGCAAAATTTAGGTACTTATAAAGGTTCAGATATATCTGATAGCCAGCGTAAGGTGTATGAAGGCGAAGTAAGGTTTATCCGGGCTTTTCTATACTTCCAGTTATATAGCATATATGGTGATGTACCATTGGTTGTGGAACCGCTTAACCTCAGCAATCAAAAGCAACCTAAAGTACCTGCGGCGCAGGTGCTTGCCCAGATCATTGCCGACCTGGATTATGGTATTGCCAATTTGAACGCTGCAGCTTATTATGCTAACGGCGGCCACGCTGCAGCTTCATCTGCAAAGGCATTAAAGGCAAGGGTTTTGTTATTTGCAGCATTTGGCAGCACTGGTACGCCTGATGCCGGCATGCTTACACAGGTTAAAAACCTATGTCTTGATTTGATGGCACAATATAAACTGAGTACCAACTTTGAGGATGTTTTCAGGGATGCAACTCAGAAAAATAATACCGAGATCATGTTTTCGGTTAACTTCCTTGCGCCAAACAATACAGCTCCGTGGGACATGTATTACGGCGACTGGGATGCCTGTGCGCCTATGCAAAATATGGTAGATGCCTACGAGTGTACTGACGGACAACCATATGGCACTTCGCCATTAACCGATACCAAAAATCAATTCAAAAACCGCGACCCCAGGCTGGCCAAAACAGTATACGCCGATTCGGTATATTTTGGCCCTGGCAAAGTTCACCATCCTTCAAACCTGAGGCCTACAGGCTACGGGATTATCAAATTCCTTGAACCCAATAATATCCCTTACGGCTTTTCAACCCTTAGCCAGCAGGATGCGGTTATACTGCGTTTAGGTGAGGTGATGCTGATGTATGCAGAAGCTCAAAATGAAATTGCCGGCCCTGATGCAACAGTTTATAAAGCTATGGCCGATTTGCGCGCAAGGGTAAATATGCCGGCTTACCCGGCCGGGTATACCAAAGATCAGATGCGTGAACGCATCAGGCACGAACGCCGTGTTGAGCTTGCTTTCGAAGGCTTGCGTCACTATGATCTGTTAAGATGGCATATTGCCAGCCCGGTACTTAACGCGGTAAAAACCAGCCTTATCAATTATCATTTTGAGGATAAATTTTACCATTGGCCGCTGCCTCAAACAGAAATTGACAAGAGCGGAGGCGTACTTATACAAAATCCGGATTACAAATAGCAACCGGATCTTAAAAGCCAGAGGCGGCCTGTCAATGAAGCGCGTGCCAAAATCTGGACAACAGTCTTAATTAATCATGTGATGAGCCCGGTATTTTATCGGGCTCATTCCTTGTAGGTTGAGTCTTATCTATTCAAAAGCTTTTGTCCATTATATAAAAGCTAAAAGCAGAATGCAAAAAGTCTAAAGATTAACGTGTTGATTATATTTATGCAGCTCAATGATGTTCAAACCTGCCGGTGACCTTGTCTATCCTGATCTTATAGACGATCAGGTCGATCTTGTCGCCAATATCATACTCATTTGCGGTTATACCATGGGAGGGATGGTCTGTAGCATGTTCCACCAGTGGCATAACCCGGTGGATCAGTAACTGCATTGTCTGCTCTTGTTCCGCTATGTCTGTAATTTCTTCAAATGTACCCCAGGCTATTACACTTTTCCAGCTAAAGATGTTTTTTATATCATCAACTTCAAAACAAACTTTAGGGTTTTTTCGCATCATTTCAATTTTCTTTCCCGGACCGGAATGCGCATAGATTACGCCATTCTTGTATACATAGTTAACGGGTACGATATACGTGGTGCCCTGGGCATGACACCCTAAACGGCCGATTACCTGCTGGCTAAGCAACGCTTCAATTTCCGGTTGTTCCAATTTTCCTAACATAACGGCGAATATTAATTGACCAAAGCTAAGCTCATCACTGTTTAAACAAAATGCTGCCGGTCAGTTAAGGGCATGATCGCCGTCACATTTGTGTCAGTATCCCTTGGGCTGTTGATGTTGTGATACATGCTATGCATCCTGATCTGCCGGCTGTTGTACATCATCGCAATCACAGGTAAATATCCCTGTGATTGTTTTTTATGTTGCTTTATTAATCAATTGAACCGGTTTCGGGTGTACAATCAATTGTATAAGTGACGGCCGTCACTATTTTAACCTGCCGAACATCGCAACTTTACCTCATAAAAATAATGTTATGAAAGTAGTTGAGGTAAGCTATGCCGCCAGTAAACGAACGGTCATTTCCCTGTTATACAATTTAAAGTTTTAAAAGCGTGAATAATAAGAGCAGCATAACTGGGATCGAAAATTTTTACGCGGTCGGAATTAATTATAAAAAATCGGACGCCCGGCTTAGAGGCCGTTTTGCAATTTCAAACGAGCAATATGAAGCCATATTGAAAGAGGCCGGTAATTATGGCGTTAGCTCATTATTTATCTTGTCGACATGTAACCGTACCGAAATCTACGGAGTAACCAATACGCCAAATGAACTGGTTAACCTGTTATGCAGTGTTACCAATGGCGAAATAAAAGAATTTAAGGGTCACTGCTATAAAAAGGAAGGCCTTGGCGCGGTTGAACATATGTTTAACGTTGCAGCTGGTTTAGATTCGCAGATACTTGGAGACTATGAAATTATCGGGCAGTTTAAACAGGCTGTAAGGTTTGCGAAGGACCGTGGTTTTATCAATACCTTTTTGGAAAAGCTATATAACACTGTTTTGCAAGCTTCAAAGCAGATCAAAAATCAAACGGGCCTCAGCAAAGGAACTACTTCCGTATCATTTGCAGCTCTGCAATCCATTAAGCAATATCATGCTGATGCCACAAATATTTTGATTGTAGGGGCAGGTAAAATGGGGCAGCGTGCATGTAAAAACATTAAAGATTACCTGGGACAAAAGGTTCGTATTACTTTGGTTAACAGGACTGTTGATAAGGCAGAGCGGCTTGCCGAAGAAATGGATATTAGTTATGGCCATATAGCAGATTTGCCAATACTCATTTCCCATGCAGATGTTATCATCGTTGCCACCGCTTCCGCTACACCTGTAATTCTTAAATCCGATCTTGAACATTGCAGTGAAAAACTGATTATAGATTTGGCAATACCCAACAATGTTGAACCCGCAGCATCAGAATTACCGCACATTAAACTGGTTAATATTGACGAACTCTCGCTTGTTAACAGTGAAACTATTCAGAAAAGGCAAAGTCAGGTTATTGCCGCGCGAGAGATCAACAACCATTTCATCAACAGGTTTGTTGAATGGTGCGAACTGCGAAAAAGCTGCATAGTGGTGAATGCCATTAAAAAACAGTTAACCTCCATTTGTTTAAGCCAATCCAAATCCGCCGGCTGTGTTGCGGGCTTTGTGTCTTCTACGGATGAGCAAAGAATACAGCAAATATTAAACGGAACAGCAGGAAAAATGAAAGGCGTTAACAAAGCCGGCTGCCATTACCTGGAGGCTTTAAATGAATTTATGTCGCCCCCGGGTTTACCAACCAACATATTAAATCCTGAGCGAACGTTAATATAAATAACAATAGACAGCCAAGGCAGATGTTTGAGGTATCGGATAAACGGAAGTAATATCAATTTTGCCTGAATATAACCGGGGCATGAAAGAGATTATTAAATAGCGAATAAGAAAAAGAGGATTTCCAGCGTTCAAAATATCATAGTACCTTTATTACTAAACATATTTTGCAGTATTGCCTGATACAGTACGATTTTTGTTAGTCATTGATCATCATCTTATCTGACTTCGCTATGGAAACCGCAAATCAACACCGCAGGGATTTTATTAAGACAGCCGCCATTGGGTCACTAACCGGGCTGACATTGTTATCAGCTTGTAATGACAACGATGATGAGGAGGATCAAAAAGTATCGCCACCCGAGGATCTTATGCAGGAGCACGGTTTACTGAACCGGGTGCTGCTCATTTATGACCATTGCAAAGGCCTCCTAATAGATAAGCAGGGTTTCCCGATGGAAGCATTGTTAAACTCAGCTGGCATTATTCGCACCTTTGTTGAGGATTACCATGAAAAGCAGGAAGAAAACTACCTGTTCCCACGTTTTCAAAAGGCCAACCAGTTAACTGATCTTGTACAAACGTTGCTGGCGCAGCATAAGGCTGGGCGTACTATCACGGATGAGCTCATGCAATTAACTAAGTCTCAAAACCTGACCGATACGGAAAAACAGCAGCTTATTACCTTGTTGAATAATTTCAACAGGATGTACCGCCCGCATGAAGCGCGCGAGGATACCATTTTATTCCCCGCCTTCCGCAAGATCGTATCCCATCATGAATATGACGCGCTGGGTGAGGAATTTGAAAATAACGAACATAAACTGTTTGGCAAAAACGGGTTTGAAGGGATGGTTGAGAAAGTGGCCGGTATTGAAAAGTCTTTAGGCATTTATGAGCTGGCCCGGTTCACGCCAGGCACCTAACTGCAAATTGCCAACTATTTTTTGTTACCTATCGATAACAGGCTTGCATTAATGGCCACCACTACCGTGCTCACTGTCATGAGTACCGCGCCAATTGCCGGGCTTACCATAATACCCTGGTTGTACAGAACGCCTGCTGCCAGTGGCAGGGTTATCACATTGTAACCAGTTGCCCAGGCCAGGTTCTGTGTCATTTTACGGTAGGTGGCTTTACCAAACAGGATCAGGTTAACGATGTCCTTAGGATTGCTGTTTACCAGCACAATGCCGGCGGTTTCGGCAGCAATGTCACTGCCCGAGCCAACAGCAATGCCCACGTCGGCCTGGGCAAGTGCGGGGGCGTCGTTTACACCATCACCTGTCATTGCTACAAACTCGCCCTGTTGCTGCAATTCTTTGATCTTTTCCAGTTTTTCATGCGGCAGTACTTCGGCAAAAAAACCATCCATTTTCAGCTGTGTGCTAACACTTTCGGCAACCTGCTTATTATCGCCGGTCAGGAGTATCGACTTAATGCCGTTTTCGTGGAGGGTCGCTATCGCTCCATTTGATTCCTCTCTGATGGCATCGGCAAGGGCAACAAACCCGGCAAGTTTTTCACCGATCAATACAAATACCACAGTTTCGTTACTGGCCACCTTGAAATTTGCGGGAAGGCTGATGCTATTTTCTTTCAGATAACCGGGACTGACCACTTTGATGTGCTTTTGCTCTGCAACCGCTTCAACGCCTTTACCTGTGATGGCTTTAAATTGTGTGGCTTCTGGAAGGGTTAGTTTTCTTTTTTTAACTTCACTTAAAATGCCTGTGGCTATTGGGTGTTCTGAATTGCTTTCCAATGCCCCCGCCAGCCTAAGTAATTCATCTTCGCTTTTCAATACTCCTCCGGTAAGCACCATCCTGGATACCTCAAATTTTCCTTTAGTTAAGGTGCCGGTTTTATCAAAAACGATAGACGTGATCTTTCGTGCATTTTCAAAAGCAGTCCTGTTTTTAATCAGCAGGCCATGTTGCGCCGATAACGATGTTGATTTGGCTACCACGAGGGGAACAGCCAGGCCAAGCGCATGCGGGCAACAGATCACAATAACGGTCACCATCCGCTCCATGGCAAAAGCCAGGTCGTGCCCCAGGCTAATCCATACCACGAACGTAGTTATACCGGCTAAGAGCGCAATGATAGTTAGCCAACGGGCGGCTTTATCTGCTAACAACTGCGTGTTTGATTTAGCGTTTTGCGCATCGCGGACAAGATCGATGACTTTGAACAAATAAGAATCTTTACCACTATGTGTAACACGAACTTTTAATGAACCGTTACCGTTCACCGATCCGGCAATCACTTGCTGGCCTTTTGTTTTTTGCACCGGGGCAGATTCCCCTGTCAGCATGGACTCATTCAGGTAACTCTCGCCATCTTCCACCATACCGTCGGCGGGTACCTTTTCGCCTGGTTTAATTAAGATCAGGTCATTTTCTTTCAGGCTTTCCGTTTTTACGTCCTCTGTAACGTCTCCTTTAAGCACGTGCGCGGCTGAAGGCATGAGCTGGACCAGCAATTCGAGCTCGCGCGAGGCGCCGGCTATCGATTTCATTTCGATCCAGTGTCCCAACAGCATAATGAGAATAAGCGTGTCCAGTTCCCAGAAGAAATCCATGCCCTTAAGCCCGAATACGGTAGCCGCACTGTACAGGTAAGCAACGGATATGGCAAAACCGATCAGGGTCATCATTCCGGGGTTTTTCTCCTTTAGTTCCGAAAGCCACCCGGTCAGAAAAGGCCGGCCGCCATAAAGAAAAACTGCCGTCGACAGCGCAAAAAGTATATACCGGTCGCCCAGGAAACCAATTTGCAGGTGCAGCCAGTGCTGGATCATTGGCGACAGGGCCAATATGGGTAGGGTGAATGCCAGCACCACGTAAAAACGCTTACGGAAATCAGCGATCATGGCTCCGTGATCATGCCCGGCGTGGCTCATGTTTCCATGCCCCATACCATTCCTTTCCTGATGTTGTGCATGATCGTGACCTTTCATTTCAGGCATTTCGTGCTGGTGTTCATGATGCTGATGTTCCATAGTCGTTTGTATTAATTAGCTTTACTTACTGATAACTACTAATAGGTTAATGTTAATCCGGCGCCTAAGCCCATATCACTGTCATAGTGGCTGGAGAAAGAAAAATTCTTATTAACGATATAGCGCAGTCCGGTACTATATTCTTTATCGGTATCGCCTGTTATAGAAAACCGGAGCCTGCTGGTCAATGCAATATCCTCCCGGCCAAGTTGAAACCTGAGTTTGCCATTGCCATCAATACGGGCATCGGCCACAAACAGTAATGGCAAAGTGTAGGCCAAACCTGCAACTACCGTATGCCGGTTGTTTTTATTGCTGAGCTGACCGAACAGGTTTTTTTCCTGTTCATTTGTTTTTTTATAATGATAATCAAATCCTGCATAAGCATACAGCCATTGCATACGGCCAAAGTATCTTCCAAACATCGTTTCACTCTCATATCCCTTGGTATTGTTTATTCCAAGGTGCCACATGGTAGAAAATTTCCAGCGGGTATTTGCTAAAGCCGCGTTGCCATCGCTGCCGTTTGTTTCCAGCCCCAGTTTGGCCGATGCATAGTATTTACGATCGTCGGCAGCTACTTTCTTAAATCCAGCTGCCGGGTCGGGCACTTCGGGGTTAGGCGGCGAGTTTTCGTAACTGAAGATCCGCCCCATACCGCTCATCATATGGTATAGGATATGACAATGGAAAAACCAGTCGCCGCTTTCGCTGGCACGGAATTCGATGGTGTCCCTTTCCATCGGCATAATATCCAGGGTGTTCTTCAGCGGCGAGTATTCTCCCTGTCCGTTTAATACCCTGAAATAATGCCCGTGAAGGTGCATAGGGTGACGCATCATGGTATTGTTATAGAGAATAATACGAACATTTTCTCCCCGCTTAATCAGGATCTTGTCAGATTCCGAAACGGTTTTGTTGTTGATCGTCCAGACATAGCGGTTCATGTTACCGGTTAACTCAAAATTGAACACTTTGGTAGGGCCGGTTGGAAGCGTTGTCGGTTGAAGGGCTTTCAGCATACCATAGTTCAGGGTAACCGGCGGCTTGCCCTTGTCAAGTTCCGGATACATCACGGTGTTCATGTCCATTACCTGGGTAGTCATCTTCATTCCTTCCATTTCCTTCATGTTACCGTGCATATCCATCATATCATTCATCATTTTCATGCCGTCAAAATATTTCAGCTTAGGCAGCTTTTTAGCGGCGTGTTTGGCACCGCTGCCCAGCCAAAGCGACGTATATTTGGTGCGATCTTCGGGTGTCGCCAGGAACTCATAACTGCCATCGGCAGGAATTGTGATTATCAGGTCATAAGTTTCGGCAACGCCTACGATCATCCGGTCCACCTCAACCGGCTGAACATCTTCGCCGTCATTGGCAACAACTTTCAGTTTGCCGCCCGCCCAGCCAAGCCAGAAATAGGTAGAAGAACTTCCGTTAATTACCCGCAGTTTCACCTTGTCGCCGGCTTTAAATTCGGGAGCTTGATTTTCGGCCTTGCCATTACTGAAAAAACGGTCGTAGTAAACATCGCTTACATCCATGGCAGTCATGCGTTTCCATTCATTGGCCAGCTTTGTTTTGAAATGTCCGGTTTGTATCGCCTGCAAATAATTCTGGGTGCTTCCTTTACGAATAGCGTACCAGTCTGTGGCATTATGGAGGCGGCGCTGTACCTGTTCCGGGTTTTCATCGGTCCAGTCGCTTAGCAGCAGGGTATATTCCTTTAAAGGGGATGGCTGTTTTTCATGAATGATAAATGCCCCGTACAGCCCGCTTTGTTCCTGCGTCATGGTATGGGAGTGGTACCAATAGGTTCCGTGCTGCACCAGCGGAAATTTGAACAGGTGCGTTTCACCAGCCTTGATGGGCGTGGTGGTGAGATAGGAAACACCATCATACCGGTTGGGCAGGATCAGCCCGTGCCAGTGGATAGAGGTTTCCATCATCATTTCATTGTGCACATAGATCTCGGCGGTATCGCCTTCGGTAAATTCCAGTTCAGGTGCAGGGATCCTGCCATTTATAGCCATAGCCGGCCGCTGTTTGCCGGTATAGTTAACGGTGGTATCATTGATATATAAGTGGTAAACCTCCCGGTTACCTGTTTTGGTGAAAAACGGAAGATGCTTGCTCTGACCGGCAGACTCCATTTTCATCCCCGAATGTTGGGCAATGGAACTGACAACAGGCAGCAAAAAAAGGAACAATAAAATAAACTTCTTCATGGTATTAAAATGTAAGGCCGGAGTATATGCCCCGGCCTTTTAATTACTTAGCTGCAGGTAAAGTTTCTTTTACAGCGCCACAGGTTAACATTTGATTGCCATAGTAGGGGTTTTGAATGGCGGCAGTTTCACTTAACCAATATGATTTTTTCATCGGACAATAGTCGCGGTAAACAGGAGCATTGTTCAGCTTAATTGCTTGTACGGTGGCGAACATATTTTCTGAAAGGCTGGCAAAATGTTCACGCTGATGTGTGATGTCATCGCTTTCCGAAATATGACGGGCATCGAACTGCAACTTATCTGCATATTTTGTCCAGGTAGTTTTATCGGCTGCTGAAAGCTTGTCGACCGGAAATGAACTGATTGCAGCCAGCAACATTTTGGCTTTGGCATTGGTTGCAGACGCGTCGCCGCTGATCAGGGCGTTTTTTACGCCATAATAGGCCGAAAGTACATCCGCTTTGGATGAAGTGTTTTGTGCTTTAACCTGGTTAAAAGCAAATAACATGATGATGGCGAAAACGAAAATTTGAATCTTTTTCATGATATAGAAATGATTAAGTAATGAATATCATTTCCCGCCGTAGCAGGAAACTATAGATTAAAGAAGTTTTAGGGTTGCAGGGTAGCCATAAAAAAGCTACCGGGCTTCGGATTGAAGCAAAAGGAAAATCAAATGCGGAATGTGCAGTTGCGTAAAAAAACAGGTAGGGTAGTGACAAGCGGCGGTGACTGGCCAACCGGATGACTAATTTTCAGCGGCAGGTAATTGTAAGGCACTAACCCGAAAAGCGGTATAACCAACAATGCGGGGCTTGTGCCCAGGCCAATCTGGCTGTACGTAAGTGAGCTGCTCTTTTCCGATTTCAGTTGCTGGTGTTTATCTGTACAGCATTTTTTTGCAGCCTTGCCATGGTAGTTCATACCGCAAGTATTGCATTTTTTGCCCTGCTCATCATGCCACAACGCAACTTTGACCAGCCTGCCCATGCAGTACTGATAATGCAATGTTGCACCCGAAGAAACCCCGAGGTACAGCACAGCTAAAAAAGTTACGAACAGTTTCTTCATCACGGTACAAATATGAGCAAATTAGTAAAGTGTTGTTTATAGAATTTCTTTTTCTTTTTATGTTTTTTTGGGATAGATCACCTTCCAAACATAGAATAAACCATCCTTGCAATAAATGATAACCATTACTTTTTTACATGCTGATGATCAATGATTTGCTTTTTTAAATGCCGGTACTTTGGAAAAAAAAACAATCATGAAAAAACTAATCACAGCTATTTTGTGTATTACAGCTGCGTTATTATGGAATAGCGTACCTGCACTTGCGCAAACAGAACCTAAGAGTGTTCCTGCCAGCGAAATTCATATTAATAAAAAAGGTGAAATCCATGATCACGGCGGTACGCTGCTCGGGTATATCAGCAAAGATGATATCGTAAAAGATGCCCAGGGCAACAAGGTTTATTTTATCGACCGGGACGGTAACGTGATCGATGCCAAGGGCAATAAATTGGGCAAAGCAAGGAAAGACGGTTTTTATTTTAATAATGAGGGTGAAACCGTACTTAAAGTTAAGGATAAGGACGCCGAAGAATGCGAAATCCTTGATCCCGCAGGACATAACCTTGGCACGACACACAAAAATTATAAACTGCATGCATGCGCCGCGCATTGTTTCTGGCTGAAAAAGAAAAATACGCCACACCCGGTGCATTAATTAAAGGGAGTATCACAACATACTCCCTTTTCTGTTTGCTAATTCAAAGCTGCTAATCAGCGCTTTCATAGTTGTTGTTTTTAAGCGAGGGTTGTATCCCCACTATCCTGCTCAGCCCGTAGTTAAATATGACGGAGATCATTTTTGTTTTTGATTGTTTACCCTTATCAGATTTCATCCGGCAACGATATTTGTACTATAAAATATTCAAACGATGGAAGCACTTATCGAAGACACCGAACTGGAATTTGAACTTCAGGAAATTTACCTCACTGGTAAACAATGGCTGGCAGACCTGGCCTTCATGGATAATGAGCATGCCTTTTTAACAAAACTGCTGGCTGGCGAAAAAAGCCCGGCCAGGCATATGGAAGAAGGGCTGCACTCCGCTATGCTTGAGCAACATGACCTGCATAAAGATATTCTTCATTTCATAAACAAAATAGAACAATTGATCGTTGTTCCGGGAGCTGTGATCGGGTTATCGCTGATAGATGACTTTATTAGTTTACAGATCAGGGTAGGGGGCGCTTTATTGGCAATGAAGGACCTTAAATTGGCGTTTACAGGCATAAGGCGGGCTGCTTAGTTCCACAAGAAAACTTAATTTATAAAAGTTTTGACAAAAAGTATTTATATCACTTCGGCCGAACCCTATAGCGGCAAATCAGTTATTGTATTGGGCCTGGTGGCTATGCTGCTTGGCCGGGCACAAAAGATAGGTTATTTGAAACCCATTATACCGTTTGGCCCGGAAGAGCAGCCAGATACCCATATTGAAACGGTTTTGGCACATTTTCAACTACCGCAAACTTATCGGGATACCTATGTATTTACCCGGCAGGGGGCTATGCAGCAGATCAAAGATCAGCACCAGGGCGACATGATCGACGCGATTATCGCACGGTTTAAGGCCTTAGAAGCGACGTGCGATTTTACTGTAGTTGAAGGGAGTGATTTTGAAGGGCAGGGAACGGCATTTGAGTTTGAAACTAACCGGCTCATCGCCAAAAATCTGAACTCCCCCGTCTTACTTCTTGTATCGGGCGTGGGGAAAACCATTGCCGGAATTGTTCAGGATGCGCTGAATTTCAAGCAGGCTTACCAGGCGCAGGATATTCAGGTATTAGCGGTTGTTGTCAACAGGGTACAGGCCGATCAGGCTGCAGATGTACAACAATTGCTGCGTGCACAATTGTCTGAAAATATACTTATCGCGGTTATACCCGCTGATCCGGGCCTGGAAAACCCAACTGTTCACGATATTTTTGAAAAGTTGGACGGCAGGTTGCTGTTTGGTAGTGAACACCTCGGAAACCAGGTTGATAACTTTGTGACCGGCGCCATGCAGGTGCCCAATTTTTTGAATTATCTGAAGGAGAATGTTTTGATCGTTACACCTGGCGACAGGGGAGATATTGTCATCAGCTCGTTGCAGGCCAATCAATCTGCCAGTTATCCCCGCGTGGCCGGCATTATACTTACGGCAGGTGCAGTTCCGGAAGAACCGGTGATGAGGTTGATTGAAGGATTGCAGAACGTTGTTCCTATCCTTGCTGTCGGAACCGGCACTTTTGAAACAACCAACCAGGTGGCAGCAGTTAAAGCCCGTATTACAGCAGATAATACTAAAAAAATCCGGCTTGCTATAGAAACATTTAACCGTTATATAGATATCGCCGCCCTTGATAAAATGCTGGTAACGTATCATTCCAATGTGATGACGCCGCACATGTTTCAATACCAGCTCACCCAATGGGCTAAGCGGCAGCGCAAAACTATTGTACTGCCCGAAGGGAATGACGACCGCATCCTGCAGGCGAGCGCAAGGCTGATTGCACAGCAGTTGGTTCACATTATCCTGCTTGGCGATCCCGCGGAAATAGCCGCTTCGGTGAAACGGTTGGGCATTGACCTTGATCTCAATAAGGTAACCATTATACCCCCGGCCAGTTCGCCTCATTACGAAGATTATGTTCAAACACTGTATGAGCTGCGTAAAAGTAAAAATGTAACCCTCGAAATGGCGAGGGATCTCATGACGGATGTATCTTATTTTGGAACGATGATGGTTTATAAAGGGCACGCCGACGGAATGGTTTCCGGGGCTGTTCATACTACTCAGCATACCATACGCCCCGCCCTGCAGTTTATCAAAACAAAGCCCGGCATCTCTACGGTGTCATCTGTTTTTTTTATGTGCCTGGCCGACCGTGTTTCTGTATTTGGCGATTGCGCGGTAAATCCCGACCCTACTGCCGAAGAACTGGCCGAGATAGCTATCTCGTCGGCAGATAACAGCCTGCGTTTTGGCATTGAACCGCGTGTTGCAATGCTTTCATATTCATCGGGCACATCAGGTTCAGGGGCCGATGTGGAAAAGGTTAGGCGAGCTACCCAATTGGTGCGTGATAGACGGCCCGATATTAAAGTAGAAGGGCCTATACAATATGATGCCGCTGTAGATCCGGTAGTTGGCAGCCAGAAAATGCCCGGTTCAGAAGTTGCCGGCAAAGCAAGCGTATTGATTTTCCCTGATCTGAATACCGGGAATAACACCTATAAAGCGGTACAGCGGGAAACGGGAGCCCTGGCCATTGGGCCGATGCTGCAGGGGTTGAATAAACCGGTTAATGACCTTAGCCGCGGTTGCACTGTTGATGATGTTTTTAATACCGTTATTATCACTGCCATCCAAAGTCAGGATAGCCCGGCCTCACTATAATTTTACATATGGAAATATTTGTTATCAATTCGGGCAGCAGCTCTATCAAATACCAGTTGTTTTCTCAGGATTCAAGCAGCCCGCTTTGCAGTGGCCTGGTTGAACGCATCGGTCAGCCAGATGCGCTGATCACTCATAAATACAGGCAGCATGACGAAGAAAAAGTGTTGTACATTCAACAACAGGTACCCGATCACGAAGCCGGCATGCAGGCTGTGGGCGAACTGCTCACCAGGGATGGTATCGCGGTGATCCGCGAATCGGGACAAGTGGGCGCGGTTGGCCATCGTGTAGTTCATGGCGGCGAAAAACTTACCGGTACCACAGTCATTACGCCCGGCGTAAAAGACAAGATCAAAGCACTGTACCCGCTGGCGCCTTTGCATAATCCGGGGCATATAAAGGGTATCGAAGTGTCGGAAAAGATTTTCCCCCAGGCTGTACAGATTGCTGTATTTGATACCGCGTTTCATACATCGCTACCCGAAAAAGCTTTTAGGTATGCTATACCCGACTCTTTTTATAAAAACCACGGCATTCGTGTTTATGGCTTTCATGGCATAAGTCATCAGTACGTTAGTGGTGAAGCAATGAAATATCTTAATCATACAGATGCAAAACTCATTACCATTCACCTAGGTAATGGCTGCAGCATGGCCGCTGTTAACGGCGGAAAGAGCGTGGATACAAGTATGGGGCTTACCCCACTTGATGGGTTGATCATGGGAACAAGAAGCGGAAGCATTGATGCCTCGGTATTATTATTCCTTGCAGAACAAGAAAATTACAGTACAGAACAACTTACTACGTTGTTAAACAAACAAAGCGGCATGCAAGGGCTTACAGGTCATAACGATATGCGGGATATCAGCGCGCTTTATAATAATGGGAACGCCCGGGCGGAGCTTGCTTATGAGATGTATGCCTACCGGATTAAAAAATTTATTGGCGCTTATGCCGCTGCAATGAACGGGCTTGATGCAATTGTGTTTACGGCTGGGGTTGGTGAAAATGATGCCCTGGCCCGCGACCTCGTTTGCCGGAATATGGATTTTTTAGGCATTAAGCTGGACAACGCAAAAAATTCAGAAAAAGGCAATGGTATTCGTGATCTTAGTGCACCGGCTTCCCGTGCCAGAATATTGGTGGTGCCCACCAATGAAGAATTGGAAATTGCCCGGCAGTGCAGGCAATTGCTCGGTGAAACCACCGGGCGGTAACTGATCCCCAGGCAAATATTTTATAATTCTGGGGATCATCACTTAAGTTCATGAACTCATCGGAACAGCAAGTAACGGTATGTTCAGCCCGGTAGCCATTTGGCGGGTTTTACTTCGGTGAAGGAGTGAAGACCAAAAGCCGTGCTTTTTGGGGATCATGATCAACAACTCGGCGCCACAATTTATAAGCTCCTTTTTTAATTCGGCAACGATTTTAGTTGAATTAGTTTCTCTATAAACACAATCAATACCAGCTGCCTGGAAATTATGCGCTACTGTGTCCTGAACAGGTTTTATTTCAGCGGCTTCTTTATTAACATAAAAAATCTCCACCGGCGATTCGAAAGCAATAACTTCATTCCGAATCATGGAAAGTAAGTGTACGGGCTGATCATTAGCCACATCACATGCCAGCAGGATTTTCTTTAGCCCTTTGAACCGGGCGCCAATCGGGACGACCAGTACAGGGAAAGCCAAATTTTTGATGGCAGTTGTAGTTGTATTGCCCAAAATCCAGTCCTGGCTTTCAGGGGCCATGCCAAGCACTACCAGCGAAGCATTGTGCTTTTTTACCAGGTTTTGTAATTCATCTGTCACCGGCGTATAACTGGTTTCACAACTGACAGTGATGTCGTGAACCAATGCGGTTATTGCTGCTTGTTGTGCAAGCCGGTCTTGATTTTTTGCCTCCAGGTCGCTTACGGTTGAAGCTGGCAGGAGCGTATTCGATTCGTGCAGGGACAAGCTGAAGGCATTAAAAAGCAGAAGCCTGTAGTTGAAATGTTTGGCCAAAGCGGCGGCATAGGTTACCGCGTTTTCGGCAGCCGGCGAATAGTCTGTTGCAGCAATTATAGTTTTCATATGGGTGACTGGTTGTTTTGTTAATATTCATAAAACCATTAAATACGGGCTCGTAAAAGTAGAAGACCCTTTGTATCGTAAATAGCGCAGTTAAACAGTGCAACCTGTTCTGCTTTTTTATCGGCGGTTTCTTAAAACAAAGATCAAGAATGGCTTTAAACTTCAACATGACGTTGATCAGCTTAAAAAATGATCACAATTACTAACAACTGCAGGGAAACCAGAAGGCAATCAGGGAGAAGATCAACTGCCATAGCGCCGGGCCATTTTGAAAAGTTTATTTTAGGAGATAGGGCTTTTTAAAAATAGCGTAGATAATGTGGGCAGAAAGAGAACAGGAAACCAATTGTTGGCAGCCATTTGATCGATGGGTGACTGACGCAAAAAATATCGCAGCAGGGTAAACGTAATCTTTACGTCACCTTTCTAAATAATAAAAGACAATTTTATCTTTTATTATTTACATTTGTCCACCAACTCATAAAAAAATGGAACCGTCAGAAATACACATTGTATTGAATGCTAATAGCCTAATAAGTGATCTGCTGAAGTATAACGAAGAGCTGATAATCCAAAAACTTACCGAACTCAATAAAAATTTTAACCGGCTGAAAAACCCTGTGCTCAGAAAGGTTTTAGCCAAACGGGTATCCGTTGCTCAGGCTTGCAGGATAGCAGGCTGCTCGCTGAATGAATTTTTTGACGTCCTTAAACCGCTTGGATTTAAAGCGGCGCACGAAGCTGTTGAAGTTGACAGGTTACCGCTTTCGCTTGCTGCTTCTTTTAATAAAATTATCGACCTCGATGTCAGACCGATTTTGGCGGCAGGAAATGACCCTTTAAAAATGATCCTTACTACGGCGGCCGGGCTTAAAAATGGCGAGGTGCTTAAAGTGATCAATACTTTTGAACCTGTGCCGTTAATCAACCTCCTGGAAAATAAGGGATACCGTTCGTTTATTGACATCGCGGGACCGGAACTTGTGAATACTTATTTCCTAAAGAAAGAGGCCCAACCTGATGAGCTTATAATGGATATATCGGAATTATCGGTTGAAGCAGATGGGCTCACGGAACTTATGAAAGCCTATCAATTGCACATTATGGATGTCAGGCCTTTCCAAATGCCTAAGCCTATGACTATGATCCTTGACAAGCTGGAAACGCTGAAGACCACTGAAGCCTTGTATGTCCGGCATCGAAAAGTCCCAGTTCATCTGCTCCCGGTATTAAAAGAAAGAGGTTTTGACTTTCGCGTCATGGAAACAGCGGAAGCAGTTATCCTGTTTATCTATAAGCCATGAATATGATCACTAAACAGCATCCCGAATTATACCGTATTGTAAGGGCTCACTACCTGGCTTCAGCGGTTTGTTTTGTGCTTATCGGTGTCTTGTTTTTCTTTGCGTCGGCAGATTTTGCCGGGCACTATTTTCAGCCGAAATTATTAGCCATTACCCATCTTGCCGCGCTGGGCTGGGTTACTATGGTTATTTTCGGTGCAGCGTATCAACTGGTACCGGTCATACTTGAAACAGGATTGTCAGGCTATCGTTTGCCCTGGCTATCATTCGTCGCTTTTTTGAGCGGGCTTGTCCTGTTGGTTTGTTCTTTCTGGCGTTTTGAACCAGGTTTATGTATGCAGGGAGGGGCACTGCTGCTGCTAACCGGCATGCTTGGCTTTACCATTGTCATTTTTCTAACAGGAAAAAGATTAAAGAACAAAAAGGAGAACATTCATCAGGAAATGATCAATACTTCCTGTATCTGGTTGCTGGCCACCGGTGTTCTTGGGGTTCTGCTGGTATTCAACCTCCGTTACGCCTTTCTGCCGCAGGATCACCTTCAGTTTTTAAGGCTCCATGCGCATATGGGAATGGGAGGCTGGTTTTTATTGTTAGTGATAGGAGTAAGCAGTAAATTGGTGCCAATGTTCCTGGTGTCCCGCAAACAGAATTTGCGGCTGCTTGATTGGGTTTATTATCTGCTGAATGGCGGCCTGCTTGCATTTGTGATCGATACGTACCTGGAAGGTATCAACAACCGGACCTATCTCATCGCACTGCTTCCAACTGCAGCGTTTATCATATATTTCATTTATTTAATCCAATGTTACCGGTCACGAATGAAAAGAAGGTTGGATTTACCTATGATGTACACCATGTTGTCTTTTATATTGCTGCTGGCTGCATTGCTGATACAGCCGCTTATTATTAACGCGCATGTTCAAAATATAACACAAGGCATTGCGCTTACTAAACTATACGGGCTATTGGTGCTAATGGGCTGGCTTTCTTTGCTGATCCTGGGGCAGGCGTTTAAAACTTTGCCTTTCCTGGTTTGGTTAAAAATTTATGGCCCGGGCACCGGTAAAGAACCTACACCTTTACCTTCGGATCTATACAGTCAAAAATTACTGATCATCCAGGGTATTGCCTTTACCGGTTTTATATTATCCATGATCACTATGGCGTTATCCGGCCTGGCTACGCCTGCGCGTATTGCCTCAGGTTGCCTGCTGTTAACGGCGCTTTGCTATCTTTTAAATTTAACCAGGGTCCTTACCCACAAAAAAACAACCGGCCATGCATAGCTTTGACGTTACCAATCCTGATACCTACATAGAAATGGAAGCATGGGAGCGCTTACGATCCATTATTGACCCTGAACTTCACGTCAATATCATTGATTTGGGACTTGTTTATACTATCAGGGCAAATAGCACAGCGAGGATGCTGGTGGTGGTAATGACTTTGTCGTCACCCGGTTGCCCGGTGGGGGAAGCCATTTTGCAGGGGGTGGCCAATTGCCTCGAAGCCAGATTTGTGGACTACAAGACAGATGTGCAACTCACCTGGGAGCCAGCATGGGGCTTTGATAATATTACCGAAGAAGGCAAAAAACAGTTGTGGGGATAATGGACTGGATAAGTAAAGGCAGGTATCATTATTGGGCAGGAGGCAGCTTTGTGGTGCTTGCTGTTTTTGGCGTGGTGCTCAGGCTGATGCATATTGCCTTTGTGCCTCATTTAAACTATATTTTTTTGCTGCATGCTCACTCGCATTTCGCTTTTGCCGGGTGGGCCTTTCTTGGATTGGCCATGCTATTGGCCGGACGGGTTTCGCCTGTTCAAAGACGCCGGAAGTTCCTGTATGCCCTTAATGCAACACTCGTAAGTGCTTATGGCATGCTGGTTAGTTTCTCCTTTCAGGGCTACAAAACAGTCTCTATTATTTTTTCGACGTTTTTTATTTTAAGTACTTATTATTTTACCCGGCAGTTTCTAAAAAGTTTAAAGGAAACACGGCAACTTTCAAAAGGCGCGCGCCAATTGATCCTTGGCGCTTTGTTTTTTCTCTGCTTTTCCTCACTGGGCCCTTTAGCCCTGGGGCCGCTTATGGTTATGGGATTAAAAGGCACGGCAGTGTACCAGGATGCAATTTATGTTTACCTGCATTTTCAGTTGAATGGCTGGATGCAGTTGGCGGCCATTGCGTTAGTTGAAATCACTTATTTCAATATGTGCCCAACCAATCCGCAGCGTTGGGTATATCAACTATTAATCTGGTCGAACCTGCCGCTGTATTTAATTTTTACCTTGTGGAGCAACCCTGCCGGTTGGGTTTTTCTGATAGCCGGAATTGCGGCTGCGGGTAATCTTACTGCGTGGTTTATGATATGGCAGGGTCGGAAAACGCGGCTGCTGAAACTGCCTTTGCTGTTAAAAGTTGCATTTTTGGCCATCACCTTAAAAACCGTTTTTCAAGCCCTGGTATGTATTCCCGTCATTGGCAAATGGGCTTTCAGTGACCGTAATATCATCATTGGCTATATTCATTTGCTGACATTGGGCATCGTGACACCAGTCATACTCGATCAGTTTAAGCAAGCCGGCTTTTTCGGCGCCGGAAAAAAATTGCAGATCATAAACGGAAGTTATATAGTGTTGACTTTCGCATATCTCGTGATATTATTTGTTGAACCCGCCTTAAAACTTGTCGGAATAATAGTTCAGGATGTCGAGCCCCAATTATTGTTGCTATCCATACTGTTGCTGCTATGCGGGGTCGGCTATTTTGTGCTGCTAATTTTAGGTAGTTCAAAAAAAAAGCGAGGCAGTTAGCGTGTAAAATCAGATTCAAATATTTATTTTTGGATTAACACGCCGGATATGAAAAACAAAGTTCTCCTAATCGAAGACAACCAGGACATTCGGGAAAACGCAGCAGAGCTGTTGGAGCTTTACGGTTTCGAAGTGCTGGTTGCCGACTGCGGCGAGGCAGGATTGGACCTGACTGATTTACACCCGGACTTGATTATTTCGGATGTAATTATGCCGGGTATTAGTGGATACGATGTGTTCAATCAGCTTCAAGAGGATTCCCTTAAAAAAAACATCCCCTTCATCTTTACTACCGCACTTTCCGAAAAGAAGGACCAGGACATAGCAAAAGTGATGGGAATACAAAACTATCTCATTAAACCATATGACGAAGCTGAGCTTATCAGCTGTATCCGGAAGTGCCTGGACATGATCTGATTTCCCTTCGGTTGAACGCCCGGTAATTTGCCTCAAATATCGGGGTAACATGCCATGACTATTTTTTACTGAAATTACGGCAAGGCTTTTCAAAGTTTCAGCCGGAACTAATGAGCACGGTCACTTTTGCGCTTTAAAAATTGATTGTTATCACATTTACGAAAAAAGAACAGCCTAAAATATACAAGAACAATAATAAAGGATAAATTTGTCTTCTATTAAATTAATAACAAATGGAAACACAAATTTTGGATGTAACGGTCATTGAACCAAAACTAAAACATCCCACTATTTTTAAGAGATTCGATGAACTGACCGGTGGTGAGGAATTGATCATTCACAATGATCATGACCCCAAACCGCTTTATTATCAGTTGCTGGCAGAGCGCGGACAGATCTTTAACTGGGAATATCTGATGAGCGGCCCGGAGGTTTGGAGGGTTCTGATTGGTAAAAAGAACCCGCATAACCAGGAAGAGACAATTGGTGAGATTGTTGCTAAAGACTATAGGAAGGCGATGGTTTTCAAAAAACTCGGCATTGATTTCTGCTGCGGCGGCAAAAAAACATTAACAGAAGCCTGCGTGAAAAAAGGGCTTGCCGTTGAAGAAGTGAAGCTCGCACTGCAGTCGGCGGATAACGGAGAATATGTAAATGCGCATAATTTTCAGGACTGGGCTCTTGATTTTTTAAGTGACTACGTAGTAAATGTCCATCATAAATATGTACGTGACAATATTCCCTTTATTGGTGAACTTGCAACAAAAGTGGCGCGTGTACATGGGGACAAACACCCCGAATTGATTGTGGTGGCTAACGTATTCGCTACGGTGGCACAGGAACTGAGCATGCACATGATTAAAGAGGAGCGCATCCTTTTTCCTTATATCAGGGATATGGTGACAGCCCGGGAATTAGGTACCGCTGTGTTGCCGGCACCGTTTGGAGGGGTTATGAATCCCATTCAAATGATGGAGATGGAGCACGAAGGAGCAGGAGAAGAACTCGAAGAGATCAGGCAAATGACAAATAACTATACGCTTCCGGAAGATGCCTGTACCTCGTATCGTATCCTTTTCCAAAAGTTGCAGGAGTTTGAAAATGACCTGCACACACATGTACACCTCGAAAATAATATTTTGTTTCCGAAGTCGGTTCAACTCGAACAGCAGTTAAAAGATAATTCTCAATTATAGGTTTTAAGTTGAAAGGATAGTAGTGTTATTATCTAAATCATGTGAATATGCCATCAGGGCGGCAGTACATGTTGGTTATAAGACCTTGACCAAAGAAAAAACCGGCATCTCAGAGGTCGCTGAAGCGATAGGTGCACCTGTCCATTTCACTGCCAGGATCCTGCAGGGGTTATCCCGAAAGCGCGTCATTTCCTCCAGCAAAGGTCCGCACGGTGGTTTTTATATTGAAAACTCCGCCAAGGTTTACCTGATTGATATTATCCGGGCTATTGAAGGGGACGGGCTATTCAATGCCTGCATACTTGGACTTAAAAACTGTTCCGACACGAAATCTTGTCCGGTGCACGACGAAATCAAGACGGCACGGACACAACTGCTCCTCGAATTTAACAAAAAATCCCTTCGAGACCTGGTAAGCGATTACCAGCAAAATAAGTTCGTTTTAAAATAAAAAAAATTATTCAACAAACAGGAGGGGACAAGTTTAAAATAATAAAAGATAAAAATGTCTTTATTTATAGAGGTGCTTTGGGGCAGAAGCTATATAGATATATTATATATCATATAAAATGCTATTTAAATGAGATATATCACTAAAAAAACATGATTTGAATCATGAAATAGTCAAAATTAATAAAGCAATTTCGAAGTATTATAAACATGAAAATAATGAAAATTTCAACCAGCTTTATCCGGGCCGCCTTTATAGGAGGTATGGCCCTTTTGGCCGCTTGCGGCCCTTCCAATGGGGGTGATAAACAGGCAACGGAATCTGCTCCGGCTGCCAATGCCGAAAATAGTTCGGCCGCATCTTCAGCAGACGTTGACCCCGCCGCCAAAAGTGACAGCAAGGGCGTAGGTAAATTCACAAGCGTGGAGATCGGCACAATTGACAATGCAATGGCCGACAAAGGCAAAGGAGTTTTTACTGCCAAGTGCTCCGCCTGTCACCAGATCACCGATCAGAAGGTGGTTGGGCCCGGTCTGAAAGGGGTAACCAAACGCCGTACGCCGGAATGGATCATGAACCAGATCACCAATCCGGTAGAAATGGAACAAAAAGACCCCGTGGGTAAAGCACTTTTAGCAAAATATCTGACTCAGATGAGTTTTCAGAATGTAAGTGACGATGAAACCCGACAGATACTTGAGTATTTGAGAAAAAACGATCAATAACCTCTTTATATGTTTAAACCATGAAACGAATTACACAAACTACCCTGTTGTTAGCGGGACTGGGGGCGATTGCCATTGCCAGCGGTTGTAAAGCAGGTAAAACGGGGCAGGCAGCCACCGATGAAGATGCTGCCAAAAAAGTATATGTAGCGCCCGGCAAGCATGATGAATTGTACATGTTCGCTTCCGGTGGCTTCAGCGGCCAGATTGCAGCGTATGGCATTCCTTCCGGCAGGTTGCTTAAAGTGATACCGGTGTTTTCCCAGAACCCGGAAAATGGTTATGGCTACTCAGAAGAGACTAAACCAATGCTCAACACCTCGCACGGATTTGTGCCCTGGGACGACACGCACCATCCTGAATTTTCCAAAACCAATGGCGAAGATGATGGCCGCTGGCTTTTTATCAACGGTAATAATACGCCACGCATTGCCCGTCTCAACCTGGCAACTTTCAAAACGGAAGAAATTCTGGAGTTACCAAACGTTGCCGGTAACCACGCCTCTCCATTTTGTACAGAAAATACCGAGTATATAGTAGGTAACACTCGTTTTAGCGTACCGCTTGATGGAGATAAGGATGTATCGATAGGTGATTTCAAAAAGAAGTTTAAAGGTGCCGCGACTTTTATCAAGGTAGATAAGAACACAGGCCGCATGAACATTGCCTTTCAATTGATTGTTCCTGGCTTTAACTATGACCTGGCACATGCCGGCAAAGGCCCCTCACATGATTGGATCTTCTTTACCTGTTATAATACAGAGCAAGCTAATACCTTACTTGAAGTTAATGCCAGTCAACGCGATAAGGACTTTATCATGGCGGTGAACTGGAAAAAAGCAGAAGAGTTGGTGGCCCAGGGCAAGGGGCATAAAGCGCCTGCTAAATACGCGCATAACCTCTATAACGAGCGCACCCACTCAGCTACTTCAACCATGGAAAACGACGTGACCATGCTGGATGTAAAAGATTATCCGGGACTGATCTATTATATTCCCTGCCCAAAATCACCTCACGGTGTTGACGTGGAACCCAACGGCGAATACTTTGTAGCCAGCGGTAAACTGGCCGCGGTGATTCCTGTATTTTCGTTTAAGAAGATGCTTGGTGCTATTGACCAAAAACAATTTGAAGGGGACTTTGACGGTATTCCGGTATTGAAATATAATACTGTATTGGAAGGTGAAGTGCAAAAGCCGGGTTTAGGTCCACTGCATACCGAATTTGACGGTAAAGGTTATGCTTATACGTCCATGTTCGTGTCTTCAGAGATTGTAAAATGGAAAGTGGACACACGTGAGATCATCGATCGTATTCCAACTTATTATTCTATCGGCCACCTTTCGGTACCGGGCGGCGATTCCAGGCATCCATATGGTAAATATGTGATTGCATTGAACAAGATCACCAAAGACCGTTATCTGCCCACCGGCCCTGAGTTAACGCAATCTGCCCAGTTGATTGACATTACCGGCAACAAGATGAAACTATTGCTTGACTTCCCGACCATTGGTGAGCCGCACTACGCACAGACCATACCGGCGGAGAAAATAGAGAAAAATTCTGTGAAGTTTTTTAAACTGGAAGAGAATGATAATCCATACGCTGCCAAATCAGAGAAAGAAGCCCGCGTAGTAAGAAAAGGCAACCGGGTGGATGTATACATGACTGCTATCCGGTCTCACCTGGCCCCGGACAATATAGAAGGCATAAATCAGGGTGATGATGTGTATGTGCATGTGACCAACCTGGAGCAGGACTGGGATGTTCCGCACGGCTTTGCCATCAAAGGTTCCAATAATTCAGAATTATTGATCATGCCGGGCGAGACCGCCACACTGAAATGGACACCTGACCGGACTGGTATTTTTCCATTCTATTGTACCGACTTCTGCTCTGCATTGCACCAGGAGATGTCTGGTTACTTTAGGGTATCGCCTAAAGGCTCAAACGTACCACTTACTTTCCACCTGGGAGAAAACCTTGCGGCAAGGTAATAGATCTTTTATTCAACGGGAGGGCCCTGTGTCCTCCCATTAATACCAATAATATGAAAACCGGTTCAAGAATAGCAATAGCTGCAGCCATGGTGCTGCTGCTAACAGCGTATTTTCTTCCTTTATGGGAGATTACCTTGTCCGCACCACAATACCCTGAGGGCCTGAGTATGGATATATGGCTGAATGGTATCACAGGAAACGTGCTGCAGATCAATGGGCTTAACCATTATATCGGCATGCAGCATATCGACCCGCAGAACTTTGCCGAATTTAAGATTGCCCCCTATGTGTTCGGGTTACTGATCCTGATCGGGTCGGTTGCTTCAGTAAAAGGCAGCAGAAAACTGCTGATTGGCTTGCTGGCGCTGATGATCGTTTTTGCCGCCGCCGGATTTATTGATTTTTACCTGTGGGAATACAACTATGGGCACAATCTTGATCCTCATGCAGCCATTAAAGTTGAAGGCATGTATTATCAACCTCCGCTGGTTGGGTATAAACAACTTCTGAACTTCCTGGCAGGGTCTTTTCCTGCCAC